>SAMEA3387508__coassemble_6248_pt1 | contig 2617 bp, 3 predicted proteins | sample SAMEA3387508__metabat2_high_PE_018 | metagenome-assembled genome bin SAMEA3387508 (sample SAMEA3387508) | Felis catus | biome: Faeces | place: United Kingdom | collected 2012 | reverse complement strand
CATTATGAGTTCAAAAACGTAGACAGTAAAGCTACCCAAGATTTAAGCGCTTACGAAAGACGAGCAAATATCTTCGCTTCCGAACTGCTTCTGTCGGACGATGATATTCTTAAACCGATTGGCTATTACGAATTCAATTCCGACCGAGTTCATCTGGAAACGAATATGCCATCCCACGCATCTGCAGCTTACCGGGCGATGAAATATCAGGAACTTCTACAGGAATTCCTGTATACACACGGTGATGTACTCACCCCGGCTGAGATTGCCCATAAAATCGAAATTGAAAAACACTTCGTAGATTTTAAGCTGAACATCCTCGCGGCAAAAGGATATCAGCTGCCAGTTCTTCCTGAACTCCACAATGATTTTCTGAAAGACTCCATGAAGAATAGCGAGGTGAAATGAGGTGAACTACTATTACTGCGATCCCTGCCACTATTGCTTCTCTGCCGAGAAGTTCCCTGACCGTTGCCCTGATTGCGGTGCAATAGAACATAACGATCACGCAGCAGTACGGCAGGCAACAGATGCCAAAGTAAAAGAACTGCTCAGAATTCGGGCAGAAGATAACGACTGAAAGGGGAACACACATAATGAAAGCACATAAATATTGGTCACTCGGAACGCTTGCCTGCATGGCAGGCTGTTTCTACACAGGCTTCAAAAAACTGCAGCCGGCTCACAAGTATTTTGCCTACGGCTCTCTGGCCTGCATGGGTATGGCAATCTACTCCGGCCACAAAATTGCTCCGAAGAAGAAAAAAACGGAAGAAAAGTAATTATATACGAGCATCACCCTCACTGTGTACATACACCGCAGTGAGGGATTTCTATTTCCATTACAAACTATACAGAACGAATCGCACTTACTTCATGGCTTCCATCATGAGCCTGATTCCGACTTTCATGCCTTCCTCAAAAGCAGTCTTCTCCCATGCACAGCACACACTGCCTTGCTGATCCATGATTTTTTCCCAAAGCGGAATGTCTATTCCGTAGTCCTCAACCATCTCATCCATCCTCGGTAAACCTCGAAGCCATGTTTCCAGTTCCTTTTCTTTTTCCTTTGCGGCTTTCCCGGCCACTGTATTCTCCGGTGCAATGCTGTTATTTTCTGTGTAATGCTCATACACCAGATCCAGCAGATTCTCCACTGGTGGGTAATAATGTGGCTGCGTATCTTTCAGATACTGTTCCATTTCTTGAATCAACTCTTTTATAATGCTACCTTCCTCTCCAACCGTGAGCATTCCTTTCTGCTTCCCGGTTACGGCACATATTACCTCTCTCTTTTGCACATAGCAAGTTGATTTTCATCTTTTTTCTGTGGTACCTCAATCAGTCCAAACCTATAGAACATCCCATAAATATAGGACACGCCACGGATATCTCCCAGTGCTTTTGGCCGTTCTACCAGCGGCTTTCCTTCTGTCTTTTCAAAAGCAAGCTGTACCGAACTCCACGTCAGGCTCTTACTGCTTTCTCGACGATCGATCCACAGTTCCTTGGTCAGTTCCCCATTCCGCCCGGTCTTGATCTTATAGGAAAACGGCAATCCAGATATCGTCTTGAACCGGTATCCTTGAAAAGCAACGATACACTTCCAGAGATGCTGTTCATCATGACTGCTCTGCAACGCTTCAACAGCTTTCTTCCTCTGCCGCATTCGTCGAAGCCCCTCTGCCACAACGCTGATCTGGTCTCGATCACAATCTTCTCTGAAATACACGCCTTTCTTATAAGGTAAATAAGAAGTCACCGATGCCTTTGACAAATTCAGTTCTGCTGCCACCGCTTCCAATGCTTCTTTATAAGACATCCCCTGTTTTTCCTCAAAAGAAGCGTTCACCACATCTGCAATTTCCGATTCATAAACACCGGCCGTGATCAATAGTTTCCGCACCTTGATGGGATTGAGAGATAGTGTGTCTGCGATTGTCTGAAGGGAATTATTTGTATAGAGAGCCACAGCCGCTTCCATCTGCTCCTGCAGGATAGTTGCCGCATCATAGTTCGGCTTCAACGGTTTCCGGCCAGCACCGGGTTTTCTTGGTTTATATGGTCTTTTATCTCCCACAAAAATTCTCCAATCTCACAGCATTCCGATCTTTTTCCGATATTATATACTCAGCTTCCGTCCACGACTCACCTTCCCAGACAAAATCCGAATCATACCGCACAGCCTTGGCAACTTCACCGCAGAAATCATTATCCACACACCACTGCATCAGGGTGTCATCTTCCAGCGTCAGGTATCCATGCGCAAATCCTCTGGGAATCAGCATCTGCTTTCGATTTTCAAAAGACAGCACCGCACTGTAAGCATGACCGAAGGTTTCTCCTGGGCGCAGATCCACAGCTACATTGAAGATTGAACCATGCAGGCAAGACACCAACTTCGCCTGGGCGTGTTCCCCTTCCTGAAAGTGCAGTCCACGCAGCGTGAACGCTTTTTTGCTGTATCCCTGATTGATCTGTCGAACATTGAAATTTATAGATTTGTCGTATGGCACAGCCAGATACCCTCGGAAATCTTCAAAGGTCGGGGCTATGAGTATTATTGTAACCGCCAAATAATGATGCGGCCAGATATAAAATTACCCCAGCCCTTTGC
>SAMEA3387508__coassemble_1831_pt1 | contig 8540 bp, 8 predicted proteins | sample SAMEA3387508__metabat2_high_PE_018 | metagenome-assembled genome bin SAMEA3387508 (sample SAMEA3387508) | Felis catus | biome: Faeces | place: United Kingdom | collected 2012 | reverse complement strand
CATCATCAAAAATAGTACTGCTTTCCATAAGACATTCCTTTCTTTATGTAACTTACATTATTGACTTTCAGGTTTTGTCTTATGTATTTCAGGAAATGTTATCAGCTTGTATCTTTTATTCCGGAAAACTTCCTGAATCCTTATCTTTTGTGGAAATGGTGTTGATAACCGGCCTCCCTCCTTTATTATGTTAAACGATTGATAATTACACTTTTATTATAAATCAAGTATCTTCACTTATAAAGAAAAACATCACAAAAACAGCTTTCTATTTCAGCAGCATCAGATGCTCTGGCGGAAGATACAGATACCTGGGCAGATTTTTTTCTGCCGGCTCGTCAAAACTGCCCTTGGCACGCATCCACCAGAGAACCGCATCCTCCTCCATCTCAGGACTTTTTACCAGATACTGATGCTCAAAGGTAGTTTCCACATAGTCTGCCGCCTGAAACGAAATGCAATTTTTGGTTTTGTGATCTGTTCCCTGAATCCAGTGCCCTCGGATCGCCACATGAGCAATATCTGGTTCTATTTTTTTCTCTGTACGAAGAGCAACGCCCCAGTCCAGAGCAAATAACTCATGATCTCCCAGCCGTTCAATCCTGGAATGATTTTTGCACCCTGTAAGTATTGCCGCTTCCAAAAGCTCCGGCTGCTCAAAAAGCTTCCGGGTATCTCCAAATATCAGAGTTTTTCCCTCTTTCAAAAGCATCAGATTCCTGCAGAATCGAAAAGCTTCGTCCCTGCTGTGTGTAACCAGGATCATATCTCCCGTGTATTCCTTCAGAAAATCCTGCATGTCTTTTTGAAGAATGTCCTTTAAAAATCCATCCAGAGCAGAAAAAGGTTCATCCAGAAGAATAACCTCAGGCTCCCCTATCATCATTCTGGCCAGGGCAACTCTCTGCTGCTGTCCTCCGGATAATTGTGAAGGATATCTGTTTTCCAGTCCCTCCAAATGATAACGGCAAATAAAATCCTGCACCTTTTCATCACAAAGTCTTTTTTCACCCCGAAATCCACATCGAATGTTATCACGAACTGTCATAGTTGGAAAAAGCGCATAATTCTGAAAAAGGTATCCCACCTGTCGTTCCTGTGGTTTCAGATTGACTTTTTTTTCTGAATCAAAAACCACTTTTCCATTAATGACAATCCTTCCCTTATCCGGATGTTCGATTCCTGCAATGCAGCGCAAAGTCATACTTTTGCCGCTTCCGGAAGCGCCCAGAATTCCTGTGGACAGCTCTCCTGTCTCAAATTGTACTTTCAGAGTAAATCCTCTGAAGCTTTTTTCTATATTTACACTTATGGACATATTTTCCTTCCGTCTCACTTTCCCCTGACAGATGTTTTTATAAGCCTTGAATATGTTTGTTTTTCTTTTGTATGCAGATATCGATTCTGTAAATAAGCAAATTTGAAAAAGTGCACAAAATCCTCGTTGTTTTATCTTTTCAGAATACACATATAACAGACCCGGCATTTCTTTTATGTCCGCACATTTCTGCTTCTATTGTGCATTACTCAGCATTTCCTTATTTGCAGCTTTGTATTTACATACGCTCCATGTATTCCTATATCCACCGTCTGCTTTTCATTCCTCTGCCTGATACAATATTAATCAATGCCACAATAAAAAAAGAAATAAGCACAATGATCACAACCCAAAATCCTGCCACATCGTAATTTCCCGCCGCAGTCTCCGCCGCAATAGCAACAGAAACTGTTCTTGTTTTTCCAAGAATATTCCCCGCCAGCATGGAGGTAGCTCCGTACTCCCCAATGGCTCTGGCAAAGGCAAGAACTGTGCCCGAAGCAATCCCCGGCGCCGCTGCCGGAATGATCACCTTCCAGAATAATTTCCGGTCGCTCATCCCAAGAGTCTGCCCTGCATAGATCAGGTTTACATCTACCTGTTCAAAAGCAGCTCTGGCATTCCGGTACATTAAAGGAAAGGCAATCACAGCCGCAGCCACAACACATCCCTTCCAGGTCTGTACTATCTTAAAATCAAAGTTATCCAGAAGGAAGTGTCCAAAAGGCCTTCTAAGACTGAAAATAATCAGCAGAAAAAATCCTGCAACCGTAGGAGGCAGAACCAGAGGCATTGTCAGAATACCATCCAGCACCGCTTTGGCAACAGGCTTCATCTTCATTATTTTTCTGGCGCACCAGATTCCCAGAAAGAACGCGATGGTGGTAGCCACCGCGCCTGTTTTCAGGGAAATCCATAAAGGAGACCAGTTAATCTCCTGTATAAACTCACTCATCGTTCATTCTCCAATGTACAGAGCTTTGTTAAATTCTCATTTCCGTATCACTCTGCTGTTTTCTCCTGCTCAGCGGGAATTTCCGCAATTTCTTCTGCTTATGAGTCAGTTTTCTGATCTGTCTGTGTATCTTCTGCAGCGGATTCCTCCGCATCAGCAGTATACGGACTGAATCCATGTTCTTCAAAAACTTTCAATGCGTTTTCTGTCTGAAGATACTCAAAAAATGTCTCTGCAGCCGCTTTTTCCTCTGGCAGAGCCTCCTCATCCTCTGTAAGACCTACCGGATAAAGAACCGGTGTTTGAAGCATGTCCGATGAAGCCTCTGCAATGATTTCTACCTGATCTGCCACGGAAGCCGCATCTGTTGCATATACCACCCCTACCTCGTTGCTTCCCTGGGTAACTGCTGCCAGAACCTCTGTTACATTTTTACCCTCGTTGATTTCCATTTTTTCTACCTGGTCCATAATGTCAAGACTGGTAAAAATCTCTCTGGCATACTGTCCCACCGGAACATCTTCCCCTGCCAGAGCAAGATTCTCAGCATCTGTGATATTTTCAAATCCTGTAACCTTAGTCTCTGTATCATTTGTCTTAATCAGCACAACCTTATTCTCCAGAAGATTCACTACTGACTCTTCCTTTACCAGTTCCTCCTCTACAAGGGCATCCATCTGCTTGGTCGCTGCAGAAAAAAAGATATCGCATCTGGATCCTTCCTCTATCTGTGTCTGGAGAGTTCCTGAGCTGTCTGCATTGTAAAAAATCTCCACATCCGGATACTTCTGGTTAAAATCCTTCTGAATTTCTTCCATTGCATTGGCAAGGCTGGCTGCAATAAATACATAAACCTCTCCACCGGGCTCTGCTGCCTGTACATTTCCCACTGTTAATCCGGCTGCCATAATGCCTGTAAGCGCAATTACTGCCAGTTTTTTCTTCATTTCCCTTCTCCTTTATTCATTTTAGTTTATTTTTGTTATGTTTTATTCATTTTATATCAGGATACCGTTATTGTCAATTCATTTCCACTGTGTTATAGTAATTAATAGAAAAATAGATTACTGTTCATATGGCACTGTCACACGAGGGGGGCATGTATATGTCAAAATCCCGAGACATACAGATCAAAATGTCCTCACCGAAGGTAATTTAGAATGCATTTTGACCAGGTTGCTGTGAATGCCATGTTGCCGGGAATAAAGCAAACCATAATACACCCAGCTTCTTTTCCAAATTAAAAAATGCCGTAAAGATATCCGGGATATTATGAAAAACACTGTGAAGAGCAACAGCGAAGAAGCTATCAATAATTTTTACCAATAATAATATATAAGGAGAAACTATCATGAAATTAAGCGCAAGAAATCAATTAAAAGGAAAAGTTGTAAGCATTAACAAGGGAGCTGTAAATTCTATTGTCTCTATTGATATCGGAGGAGGAAATATCATTGTTGCCACTATTTCCTGTGCGGCTGTGGAAGAGCTTGGACTGGAAGTGGGATCTGATGCCTATGCTGTCATCAAGGCCACAAATGTTATGGTAGGAATTGATGAATAAGCTTTATACTGCCCAGGAAATTGCAGACAAACTGAAAATTAAAAAAACCACTGTTTACGAGCTCATCAAGCGTGGAGAACTGGAATCTTCAAAAATAGGAAAACAGCTTCGGATCAGTGAGGAACAGCTGAACCGTTATCTTCAGGGCGGTGATCCACCTGTCCCTGAGGCGCCTTTGCCTTTCCCTGATTTCCAGCCGGAAAGCTCTCTTCTGAAAAGAGACTATCTTCTGTATTCCAATGGGCTTATTATCAGCGGACAGGCATCTCCTGCTCTGGAATATCTGATCAACCAGATGGCTATTCATCCTAATGGGCTTCCAGTGCTTCATTCACACCTGAATACTTATAACGGACTGTATTCTCTTTATTTCAAAAAAGTCCATGCAACCACTGCCGGGATTCTTCCTGAGCATATTCCTGCTCTGGTTCCCGGTATGTCCGTCGCAGCATTTGTTCTTTATGAGTATTTTCTGGGATTTTATGTAAAAAAAGGAAATCCCAAAAATATACTGTCCATCAGTGATCTGAAACGCTCTGATGTTACTCTCGCAAACAGAGAAAAAGGCAGTACCGGACGAATGTATCTGGATCTTCTTCTGAAGGAAGCGGCTGTTTCTTCCTCTGAGATCAGGGGCTATCAGAAAGAACTGGTTTCTGATTTTTCTACTGCAAATGCCGTTCTGACCAGTCAGGCTGATGCGGCTCTGGGAGCAGAATCAGTCATATTCAAGTCAAAGGATCTGGATTTTATTCCTCTTCAGCAGCTTCCTATGTTTCTTGTAATGGAGACGGAGTCCATGAACCGCCCCGGGTTTTCTGCCCTTGCAGAAATTATCCGTTCCCCGGAATTTTGCACTGCCCTCCGTCTGCAAAACGGCTGCAACACTGCCCGAACCGGCGAAATATTATATCTGTAAAACGAAAACGCTCACCTTTCGGTGAGCGTTTTCGTTTTACACACTTATATTATTCTTCTGTATCATAGTAGCCATCGTCTTCTCCGTCTCCGGCATCTACATAATCATCGCCGCTGCCATCATCAGAGCCTCCGTCATCATAGTCTCCATCATCAGAGCCCCCATCGCCAGAACTTCCATCGTCAGAGCCTCCGTCATCAGAGTTCCCGTCATCAGAGCCCCCATCGTCATAGTTTCCGTCGTCAGAACCTCCATCATCAGAGTTCCCGTCATCGGAGCTTCCGTCATCATAATATCCATCATCAGAATTTCCGTCGTCGTAGCTTCCATCATCCGAATAGCTGTCATCATAACTTTCGTCTTCGCTGTCATAATCGTCTCCGTAGCCGGTCTGCTGAGAATTTTCCTTTGTATCTTTTTCTTTTTTCTCTGAAAGACTCATATAGCGAAGATATGCGGTTGATGTTTCCTCATCCAGTGTCAGTGATGCTTTTTCCATATCGCTGAGCTCAATACTGTAGATTTCATAGGTATTTCCATCTGCAGTTACAAGTTTCATGTCATACAACGCACCGGAAGGAGCGCCGGTCTCTTCGGAATCCTCCTCTTCTGCGGAAGCCTGTACAGATTCCGGTGTATAAAACATCTGAACTTGATCGGATGCCTTTACCGAAAATTCTCTTGGAATCAGATTGTCGCCCCAGTCTTCGCTTCCGGAAACCATGAGATACAGTTCTCTTACATCTGTTTTCAGACTGTTTGTAAGATAAACAAACTTTGACTGGGAGGTTTTTTCACCGATTTTTCGTGGTGCCGGTGTGGACGTAGGCGCCGGAGTTGCCGTCACCGGAGGTATGGTAGGAGTAGCTGTAGGAGCCACAGTAGGCACAACCTCCTCCGCTTTTTTATCTGATCCGCATCCTGCAAGCGTCAACGCCATTGCCGTACCGACTGCAAATACTATTTTTCTGGATTTTCTCACTTGAATCTACCATCCTTTCCGGATTCATAAATCTGAATCCAAACAAATATGTCTATTCGTCCTTTGCCCACTGGAAGGTGCAGCGTACTGCTTTCTGCCATCCTTTCAGAAGGTCTTCCCTCTTCTTCGGTTCAACCGAAGGAGAAAATTCTCTTTCCTGCTTCCAGTTCTGGCGGATTTCCTCTGCATCCTTCCAGAATCCTGCTGCAAGACCTGCCAGATAAGCTGCTCCAAGCGCTGTTGTCTCAATGCAGCTTGGACGCACTACCTGCACATCCAGAAGATCTGACTGAAACTGCATCAGAAAATTATTTGCGCTTGCACCTCCGTCTACACGCAGAGAGCTCAGCTTCATTCCGGAGTCCTTTTCCATTGCATGAATCACATCTGTCACCTGATAAGCCAGAGACTCCACAGTTGCTCTGATCAGATGAGCTTTTCCCGCTCCCCGGGTAAGTCCCAGAACCGCCCCCCGGGCATATTGATCCCAGTAAGGCGCTCCCAGTCCTGTAAAAGCAGGAACCACATAAACCCCATTGGTATCAGGTACAGAAAGACAATATAATTCTGATTCCGGGGCGCTGTTCAAAATCTGCATTTCGTCTCTCAGCCACTGGATCGCAGCTCCGGCTACAAACACACTTCCTTCCAGAGCATATCCCGGTGTTCCGTCCGGATTCACTGCAATCGTTGTAAGAAGTCCGTGCTCGGAACGAACTGCCTGCTTTCCTGTATGCATCAGAAGAAAGCAGCCTGTTCCATATGTGTTTTTCACATCTCCTGCACGGAAGCAGCACTGTCCGAAAAGCGCTGACTGCTGATCGCCCGCCGCACCGGAAATGGGAATCGAACCGCCGATCAGATTTTCATTTGTATAGCCATAAATGCAGCTGCTTGATTTAACCTCCGGAAGCATGGATTTTGGAATATTAAAATATTCCAGAATCTCTTCATCCCACTGTCTTTTATAAATGTCAAATAACATTGTACGGGAAGCATTGGTGTAATCTGTAACGTGTACCTGACCTTTGGTAAGTTTCCAGATGAGCCAGGTGTCTACCGTACCAAAAAGAAGGTCGCCTCTTTCTGCCGCCTCTCTGGCTCCATCCACATAATCCAGGATCCATTTAATTTTTGTGGCGGAAAAATAAGCGTCTGGAATCAGTCCTGTTTTTTCTCTGATCTTATCAGCAAAACCATCCTGTTTCAGTTCCTCGATCATGTCTGACGTACGGCGGCACTGCCATACAATAGCCGGATAAACAGGATTTCCTGTTTTTTTGTCCCAGACAATTGTTGTCTCACGCTGATTTGTAATTCCAATGGCTGCAATATCCCCCGCATCAGCCCCGATCTTTCCCATGGCCTCAATTGCCACAGCCATCTGAGAGGACCAGATCTCATGAGGATCATGCTCTACCCAGCCCGGCTTTGGATAATACTGGGCAAATTCTTTCTGCGCCGAGCTGCAGATATTTCCCGCCTTATCAAAAAGGATGCAGCGGGAGCTTGTGGTTCCCTGATCCATTGCCATAATATATTTTCCCATAATTATGTACCTCCGTTTCTGCAGCCTTATGCAGCTGCAGGCAAAAGCTCTGTTCATTCCCCTGTATCACAGAATTCTGCCCTGTATATCCCTTATTTTTTATCCAATTACATTCTTGCCGATAAAATATCCAAGCACAAGAACGCCAAGTACGATTCTGTACCATCCAAACACTTTAAAGTCATGTTTTTTAATATATCCTACCAGAAACTTGATCGCCAGTACGGATACAATAAACGCAACCACAACTCCTGTAACAAGAATCAGAACTTCCCCTGCTGTAAAGGCAAACCCGAATTTTACCAGTTTCAGAAGGCTGGCTCCAAACATAACAGGAATTGCCAGGAAAAAGGTAAACTCAGCCGCAACGGTTCTTGAAGTTCCTACCAGAATACCACCGATGATCGTAGAACCGGAGCGTGAAGTTCCGGGAATTACAGACAGAACCTGGAACAGACCGATCAGAAAAGCTGTTTTAAAGCTCATGGTTTCCAGGGATCTGCAAGTTGCTTTTCGTTTTTTATTATAGTTTTCAATAAAAATAAAAATCACACCATACACAATCAGGGCAATAGAAACAACCACATAATTGTTAAATTTTTCTTCAATGATGTCATTAAACGGCAATGCGATCACAATGGTGGGAATACATGCCACAAGGATCTTAAACCACAATATCCATTTATCCTTGTCGCAGAACCGTTCCACAAACGTCATGATCCCTCTTGCCAGAAACGGCTGCTTTGCTATAATTGCCCTTTGCTTCTTTGGAATCTCTCTGATATAAAACGGCCACAGCTTACTCCAGTACAGCACCACCACTGCCAGGATCGCCCCAAGCTGGATCACTACCAGAAAGAACTCTTTAAACTCCGGCGTCACATTAAGCTTGATAAATTCATCCACCAGAATCATATGTCCGGTACTGCTGATGGGAAGCCATTCCGTAATACCTTCTACAATCCCCAGAAACACGGCTTTTAAAAATTCAATAATATCCATTCTTTCTTCCTTTCATTTTCATTTTCTGCCGGGCATTCTCCTGATTTTAAAGGAAAATTGTCCACCCGGACACTGTAAGTATAACACAGTTTTTGTTCTCATTAAAGAACAAAGCACAACTGTTCACAGGTAATATTCTGCGGAAATATTCTGCAGTGTAACAGGCTCAGATAATCCCGGACGAAACTTTCCTTTCCCAAAACAAAACGGACATATCCGTTTCAAACTCCCTGAATTCCCGGTAAATAAAT
>SAMEA3387508__coassemble_1711_pt1 | contig 9288 bp, 6 predicted proteins | sample SAMEA3387508__metabat2_high_PE_018 | metagenome-assembled genome bin SAMEA3387508 (sample SAMEA3387508) | Felis catus | biome: Faeces | place: United Kingdom | collected 2012 | reverse complement strand
GAACATCTTCTTCTGCTTATTTTTATTTATTACTTTAAAAATATTCTTTCCATTAATGACATCCAGACACTTCTGGGGCCTATCACAGAAAAATATTTCCGTTCAGATACAGACATGGATCTGACTTCCATCTACAACGAGGTGTTCAGCATGGAAAAGGACCAGGTAGAGCTTCTGAAAGAAGATCTGGTAAAACGCTACCATACCGCTGAAGCTACTTTTGAATCAGCGCCTGAAGAAGACCGCAGATTTCTGAAGCTTTTTTCCTTTATCTGTCTTCTGAGCTTTGATGTGTACACAAAAAAAATGCTCATCGAGCAGCTTGTAGATGAACTGCGGGATGAGAACAATGAAGAATTTACCAAAAGCAAAAAATCAAAAAATAAACATTGATCCGGATAACCGATGATACAAAGGGGGCTTTTTCAAGCCCCCTTTTTTGTGTCTGTCTTTACCTTTCAGTGAATTTCCTTTTTATCAGTAAAGATAATCTTTATTTACATATCCGCTTTTTCCAAGCTTTGGAGAATATACATACCAATAGGTAGAATCGCTGGTATCTGTTACCTGTACGGTATCGCCGGTATACAATTCTCCGATCTCATTGGAAGCGTCATAGGCTTTGGCGCTTCTCAGGGCAAGATAACCCTTGCTTACACTGACTGTTTTTGTAACTGTTCCTGATGAAGAAGAGCCTCCTGTCAGATAATTCTTGTTTACAAATCCGTTTTTGCCATGCTTCGGAGAATATACATACCAGTAGGTAGAATCGCTGGTATCGATCAGCTGTACAGTATCCCCGGTATACAGTTCTCCGATCTCATTGGATGAATCATAGGCTTTGGCATTTCTCAGGGCAAGATATCCTTTGCTTACACTGACTGTTCTTGTCTGTCCTGAAGTACCGGAAGAGGTACCCTGAAGATAATTTTTATTTACATATCCTCCCTTGCCAAGTCCCGGAGCATATACCAGCCAGTAAGTGTCATCATTTGTGTTGGCAATCTGTACGGTATCTCCGGTATACAGCTTGCCCACCTCATTTTTGCTGTCATAGGCTTTGTCGTTTCTAAGGGCAAGATAGCCGCTGTCTACCTTTACTGTTCTGGAGCCTGATGAATTTGCCAGATATGCTCTGTTCACATATCCTGTTTTACCATGCTTTGGAGAATAAACAGTCCAGTAAGTAGCTCCGCTTGAATCGGTTACATCCACAGTATCCCCGGTATACAGCTCTCCGATCTCATTGGATGAATCGTAGGCTTTGGCATTTCTCAGAGCAAGGTAGCCTGAGGCAACTGTTACTGTGTAATTATTTGCCGCAAATCCGGTCTCTGCTGTTACAGGCAGAGACAGCACAAATGCCACTGCAAATAGCGCCGCCCATTTCAAAAGGGCAATTCCTGAAAACTCTTTCCATTTCCTACTCATATCATTGTCCTCCTTTTTAGAGTATTATGTGAATCAGCTCCTTTGCTGTTTCAATCCCTGTAAACGACTTCCCCTGCTGCCTTTCCTACTGCTGATAATAGTCGTAAATCTGCCGGCTCAGCGCCGCTATGGCACTCTGGGCAGAACCTGCTTCTGAAAGCTGCTCTGACATGAACACAAGAATCAGATCATTCTGTGTATTGTAAATAATTCCCGCATCGTTTTCCACATCTGCAAGCTCCCCTGTTTTATTTGCCACACTGACGCCTGCCGGCATCTGGGCCGGGATCTTATTTCTTCTCTCCTGAGCTGCCAGAAGATCAAACTGTGCTGCTGCATTCGAATCTCCTGACTTCCATCCGTCATAAATCTTTTTGAGAAAATGTCCGCAGTCTGCAGGAGATGTATAATTATCATCCAGTTCATTGCTGTGCAGCAAAAGTCTTCCCATGTGCGTATTGCTGTATCCATTTACACTGCAGTACTCATTAACAACATTCATTCCCGCAGCAGCGTCTCCTCCTCCCAGATATCCGGTAAGATTATTTGCCGCATCATTGTCACTGACGGTGATCATGGAACGAAGATTGCTGTCCACATTTCCCTGCCCATACTGCGCTGCCAGATTATCATAATTCTCATAAACAGCTCCCATAATATAAAGCTTGATCAGGCTGGCAGCCTGCATTCTGTGTTCATTGACACTTCCCTCTGTATTTGCTGAAATATTACATACATATGCAGACCAGCTTCCATTATTGGCAGGAAACGCCAGACTGGAAAGCAGCCCGGAAAGCGCTTCATCTGTTACTGCTCCTGCAGACGGAGTTCCTCCGAACACGCTTCCTGATGAAGCCTCTGACGGAGGTGAAAGCGCTCCGTCCCCTGTGCCATTCTGTATCTCCTCCTCAGGCGGCGGCTCCGGATGATGATCCGGATCTCCCTGTGGTTCTGAATTTTCCTGTTCCTCTGCTCCCGGCTGAGGCCCCTGCATTTCTCCCGGAGTAATTTCCGGCTGTGTCTCTTCCTGTTCCTCTGCAGGCGCCTCTGCAGCTTCCTGTACTTTCTCTTCTGTCTGCTGAACCTTGTCTGTTCCGCAGGAAGACTGTCCTGCGATTATCAGAAAAGCCAGAGTCAGCATGCCTGCCTTTTTTCCATTCATGTAACTTTTTCATCCCTTCCTCTGCACCCAACCTTTTCGTCTGTGCAATATGCATATTTTACATGGTATTTTTGCAGTTTTTTTCATGTATTATCATTATAATTTTAATCTAAAAGTCTTGCAAGTATTTTTTTCTTTTCAAATTGTTTATTATAGCTTATCATATAAGAAACAGGATTCTGTAAAATCTATGTTCAATAACCGCTTTTCAATTTTTATATGAAATACATCATTATTTTCAGGAGGATTTATATGAAAAAAATACTAAAAATTCTTTCCGCCGGATTTCTTATACTGACCTTCCCGGTTACCGCTCTGGGCGCTTCTTACGAAAGCGAAGAAGGACAGGCTGTGATAGGACCGCCCTCTTCCCAGAAAGACGACAGCTCCGATACCTTTACTGATTCCCCCACTGAGGAAAACGTCTCCGGAATCGACTGGGATGCCGCCAATACGGCTGCTTCTCCGGCCTCCGTAAGCGGTGATTTTACTGTGGTGATAGATCCCGGACATCAGGGACCTTCTGTTGATATGAGCGCTCCGGAGCCTGTGGCTCCCGGTTCCAGTGAGACTAAGGCAAAGGCAACCTCCGGCACACAGGGAAACTTCTCCGGCGTCCCGGAATATGAGGTCAACCTGCAGGTCTCTCTTCTTTTACAACAGGAGCTTACTGACAGAGGATACCGGGTAATTATGACAAGAACCGATCACGAAACCGCTATCAGCAACAAAGAACGGGCGGAACTGGCTACTGAGCAAAATGCTGACATTACAGTGCGTATTCATGCAAACAGCGCAGGAAGCAGCTCTGCTGCCGGAGCCCTGACCATGGCCCCCACTTCTGCCAACCAGTATCTGTCCTCAGACATCATAGAAAAAAGCAACACCCTTGCTTCCTGTATCATCAACCACTACTGCGCTGCTACAGGTCTGGGAAATCAGGGCATCATCTCCTCTGATAATATGACGGGAACCAACTGGAGCACTGTCCCTGTGGCTATTCTTGAAATGGGATTTATGAGCAATCAGAATGATGATCTTTATATTACCAATACTGCCAACCATCCGGCAATGGTGGCCGGGATCGCAGACGGAATTGACGAATATTTCAGTATTGTAGAACCACTGACAGCAGCCAGAGGTCAGCACCTTGGCCAGCTTACGGAAAAACTTCAGACTCAGTACACTTCTCCTTTGGAAAAGTCAGGCGAAAGCTGGGCAATTGCTGTTATGGATCCTGTAACTGACGATTACAGTACCATCCATGCGGACGAAGCCATGCAGGCTTCCGGACTGATCCGTGCTTATATCATGGGCGCTGTATATGAAAAACTGGTTTATCCGGATCCTGCCTCAGATTCAGCTTCCGATTACCAGAATACTCTGAAGCCCCTTCTCCAAAAGATGATCACATCCAATGACAGTGACGCCGCCAATGAGCTTGTTGCCCTTCTGGGAAGCGGAGATTTTAAATCAGGCGCTGCTGCTGTAAACCAGTTCTGCCAGGACCATGGATTTACATCCACCAGACTGGAAGCGCCACTTACCGCAGACAGCTCAGAAAAAAACAATACCACCAGCGCCTCAGACTGCTGCCGCCTTCTTTCTGAAATCTATAATCAGACATTAGTAAACAGCAGCGCTTCCTCAGAAATACTCTCTCTCCTGAAGCAGCAGACGGAAAATGCAAAAATCCTCCCGGGACTTTCCGGCCAGACAGAGACGGCAGGTATGGCAGCTTCTCAGCAAAATGCCCTTGAAAATCATATGGCAATTGTGCTGGATAACAAAAAACCTTATGTGATCTGCCTTCTGTCCAGCAACCTGAAAGATTCCGCAGCATCTGCCGAAACCATAAAGAGTATTTCCGCAGACGTATACCAGTATATGACCACAAAAACTCAAACGCAAGATACCCCTTCATAAGAAAAAAGAGCAGAGATGCGGTAATGTCCGTATCCTCTGCTCTTTTTAATCTGTGTATTATTCTGTTTTTTCGGAACCCTCTTTCTGAACTTCCTTTTCTCTCATTCTGGAAAAAACCATTTCATATCCGTCATTTCCGTAATTTAAAGAACGGTTTACACGGCTGATAGTAGCTGTAGATGCGCCTGTTTTTTCCGAAATATCCAGATATGTCCGTTTATCTGTCAGCATTTTTGCTACCTCAAAACGCTGTGATAAAGAAAGAAGTTCGTTGATCGTACATACATCCTCAAAAAACGTATAACATTCTTCCTTATCTTTTAAACAAAGAATCGCTTCAAATAGGTGATCCACCTCTTCTGTTCTGATTTTTTTACCCATATTCTCTGCTCCTTTAAATCACTGTCCTATTACTGCATAACACATTTTAACACTTTAGCACATGATAGGCAAGTGCTTTTTGACGGAAAAAACAGAGAAATACAGGTATCCTCAAATGATGCAAAATGGAGTATAATAAAAGATGACACAAAGAAATAAAGCTGAAAACGGAGGTTTTTATGAAATACGAATCTGTTCTTGATCTTCATACACATACAGTTGCCAGCGGTCATGCTTACTGCACCATTCACGAGATGGCTGCCGCCGCTGCGGGAAAAGGTCTTGAGATTCTTGGAATTACAGAACATGCTCCAGCCATGCCCGGAACCTGCCATAACTTTTATTTTCATAACCTGAAGGTTGTCCCCAGAGAACTTCACGGCATTCGTCTGCTTCTGGGGACTGAGCTTAATATTCTCAGTCCGGACGGACAGGTGGATCTTGGGGAAAAAGAACTCAGAAATATGGACGTTGTGATCGCCAGCCTTCATATTCCCTGCATGAAGCCTGGTTCAAGGGATGAAAACACAGAAGCATACCTGAATGTTATGAAAAATCCCTATGTAAACATTATCGGCCACCCGGATGACGGACGCTATGAAATTGATTATCCTGCACTTGTTCAGGGAGCCAGAGAATACGGCAAGGTTCTGGAGCTGAATAACCATTCTCTGGAGCCATCCTGCTTTCGCCAGGGCGCAAAAGAAAATGATACGGAAATGCTGAAATTGTGCATGAAATATCAGGTGCCTGTTGTTATGAGCAGCGACGCTCATTTTGACAGCGCCATCAATGAGTTTGAAAGTGCGCGCAGCCTTCTTGAAGAACTTAATTTCCCGGAAGAACTGGTCTTAAACCGCTCTGCAGATGCTCTGAAGCCCTTTGTAAACCGTAAATTTTAAAAATCTTTCTGATGTTTCCAAGGATAACAGTCATTACACAAAACCAGATCATACTTTTAAAATGGAGTGATTATTATGGATTTATTTGAATATGCAAAATCAAAAACACTGGACAGAGAATCTCCTCTTGCCTCCCGTCTCCGCCCCACTTCCCTGGAAGAGGTCGTAGGACAGGAACATATTGTAGGAAAGGACAAGCTGCTGTACCGCGCTATCAAGGCTGATAAACTGACCTCTGTTATCTTTTACGGACCTCCCGGAACAGGCAAAACAACACTGGCAAAAGTAATAGCCAATACTACCAGCGCTAATTTTACTCAGATCAATGCAACTGTGGCCGGAAAAAAAGATATGGAGGCTGTTGTAAAAGAAGCCCAGGATAATCTTGGAATGTATGGCAAAAAGACGATTCTTTTTATTGACGAGATACATCGCTTTAATAAAGGACAACAGGATTATCTTCTTCCTTTTGTGGAAGATGGAACAATCATCCTGATCGGCGCAACTACAGAAAATCCTTATTTTGAAGTAAACAGCGCTCTTTTGTCCCGCTCCATTATCTTTGAGCTGAAGGCTCTGAGCAATCAGGATATTCAGACTTTGATCCTCCGGGCTGTAAATGACTGCGACAGAGGCATGGGAAATTACGGAGCTGTTATCGAGCAGGATGCTGTGGAATTTCTTGCGGATATGGCAGGCGGCGATGCAAGAAGCGCGCTGAATGCAGTAGAGCTTGGAATCCTTACCACACCAAAAAGCCAGGACGGCCTCATCCATCTGACTCTTGACGTTGCTTCAGAGTGCATCCAGAAACGAGTGATTCAGTATGACAAAAAAGGCGACAATCACTATGATATTATTTCTGCTTTTATAAAAAGTATGCGCGGCTCCGACCCGGATGCAGCTGTATACTATCTGGCTAAAATGCTCTATGCAGGGGAGGACGTCAAATTTATTGCCCGAAGAATCATGATACTGGCATCCGAGGATATTGGAAACGCTGATCCTCAGGCAATCTGTGTAGCTGCCGCTGCCGCACAGGCTGTTGAGCGGGTAGGTATGCCGGAATCTCAGATTATTCTCTCTCAGGCTGTTGCCTATATGGCCTGCGCCCCAAAAAGCAACTCTGCAGTAAACGCAATCGCCGCTGCCATGGACTCCGTAAAAAAAACACGGACCACTGTGCCGGTTCATCTTCAGGACGCTCACTACGGCGGTCACGAAAAGCTTGGCAAAGGAATCGGTTATCAGTATGCTCACAATTACCCGAACCACTATGTTAAACAGCAATATCTTCCTTCTGAAATACAGGATGAACATTTCTACGAATTAAGTGATATGGGCTATGAAAAAAATTTAAAGGAACACATGAAAAAAATCGGGGCTCTTTAATGAGCCCCGATTTTTTTGAGATGGATTAAGTTATTTTTTCTTTCTTCTAAGCATCTGAATAAGACCGATCATAGAACCACTTCCAAGTAAGCCTGCTACTAACGGTACAGTATTTGTTGCATCGCCAGTCTTAGGATTGTTTGTTTTAACCTCAGACTTGTCTGTATCAGTTGTAGTCTGATTATTATTCTGGTTATTGTTGTTCGGTTTCTCCGGCGCTACAGTTGGTTTGTTCTGATCCGGGGTAGGAGTCGGATTTTCCGGATCTACTGGCTGATCTGGATCTTCCGGATTCGGAGTAGGAGTCGGATCTTCCGGGTCTGGAGTAGGTGTTGGATTTTCCGGATCTGGAGTCGGAGTTGGCTCTTCCGGATCTTCTTTCTCTGCACGAACTGTAACTACTACTGTATCGTCTTCGATCGGAAGATCACCAACGATTGCAATTACATATCCTTCCGGTACGTCTGTAAGAATGCTTGTGTTGATATATGTATCATTTTCATCTACAACAAGAGCACCAGTACCTACTTCTTCACCATCTTCAGTTACATATTTAACTGTAATATTTCTCTGCTCAGCTTCAACCTGTCTGATTTTAACTTTAGCAACTGTTGAACTTCCAAGATAGATGTCACCTACTTCTGCAAGTGTCCATCCTTCTGGTACATCTGTCAGAAGACTTGTATTGAAGTAAGATGCATCTTCATCAATTGTAATAGAAGAAACTGCTACCTCATGTCCATCTTTTTCATCAACATAGCTGATGATGATATCTTTTTCACGTTTTACTGTTTCTCTGATAAGAACATCAACAGAATCAGCATCTCCTACATAAACATCACCAATATTTGCGATTTCCCATCCTTCCGGAACACCTGTCAGGATGCTTGTGTTAAAGTATGTTGCTGTATCTTCCAGAGTTACGGAAGAAGCAGCGATTGTAGTGCCGTTTGCATCTACATAGTTTACTGCAACATCTTTCGTATAAGTTTTTTGTCTTACAACTACAGTTGCTGTGTTGTTATCATTGATCGGGATATCGCCAACAACTGCAATGATCCAGCCATACGGCACATCTGTAAGAATATTTGTGTTAAAGTATGTTGCGTCCTCATCAACCTTAATAGTTGTGGTGAGTACCGGATTTCCGTCTTCATCCACATAATCTACTACAACATCTTTTGTGTACTCTTTTGCTCTTACCTGAACAGTTAAAGTATTCTCTGTGTCAAATGCAAGATCTCCTACATTTACAAGTTCATATCCATAAGGAACGTTTAATTTGCTTGTATTTACATAAGTGTCACCGACACCTACAACAAGATCCTGAGTTCCTACATTTTTATTATTTTCATCTACATAGCTTACAATAACATTTTTGTCAGTTACTACCTGTGCTTCTCTGACAAAGACATTCATAGTATCGCCATTGCCGATATACATATCGCCAACCTGGCAAAGCTCATATCCCTTCGGAACAGCCAGACAGCTTGTATGGAATGTTGTAGCTTCAGCAGCAATCTCAATTTCCTGGTTTGGAGAAATAACATCTCCGGATTCTGTTACAAGGCTTACATAAATTGTTCTTGTTTCAGCATCTGCTTTTCTTACTTCAACATTCACTGTATCATTTGTACCAAGGTATACGTCTCCAACATTGCAAAGAACCCAGCCTTCCGGTGCTGTAAGAAGATTTGTGTTGAAATAAGTTGCATCGGAATCAATTTCAATGGCCTGGATTCCATTTTCAAGAGGCTGCTTTGTCTCTTCGTCAATGAAGCTTACATATACAGTTCTTGTTGTAGCAATTTCTCTTACTTCTACATTAACTGTATCTCCCTCTCCAACATATACATCTCCCACATTGCAGATTTCATGTCCCTTTGGTGCTGTGAGTTTGCTTGTATTGAATACAGTATCATTCGCACCAATTTCGATTGACTGGATATCACCAACCTGGAATTTTGTGTTTTCGTCAATAAAGCTTACATATACAGTTTTATATTCCGGTGCTGTTTTTCTTACCTTAAGTGTAATGGCATTGCTGTTCGCATCAATATCCACATCACCTACCCTGCAAAGCTCATAGCCTTC
>SAMEA3387508__coassemble_1480_pt1 | contig 11166 bp, 9 predicted proteins | sample SAMEA3387508__metabat2_high_PE_018 | metagenome-assembled genome bin SAMEA3387508 (sample SAMEA3387508) | Felis catus | biome: Faeces | place: United Kingdom | collected 2012 | reverse complement strand
GTCTGTCTCCGGTTGTATTCTCTCATAATAATATCATACTGAAAGTTCTGTAAAGACACGTCATCCCTCCTTGCCTGAAAATTACTGATTCAGCAGACGCTTTTCATATTCGTCAAAATTATATTCCCGCTGCTGAAAATTATTAAAGCGGTTGCCGGAAGCAGGGGCGTCAGGCTTGGACTGCTTTTTGTCCTGTTTCCGTTTCTTGTGCTCTGCATCCAGAGCCTGGATATCCTCCAGAGTTTTTACCTGTTTCTTTTTCCAGCCTTCCAGGATCTTGTCCGTATACTGGAAGCTAGCCTGACCTGTCTGGAGAACGGTTCTGGTACAGGCTTCCTGAATGATGGCAATGGAAAAACCATAAGTTTTCAGCCAGGTGTCCATCAGTGTGATCTCTGTTTCCACAGGGCTCCGGTTGGTGATTCCCAGAGCTTTCAGAATGGAATAATAATCCTTGCTGTACCGGGCGTTGGCTTTTTTGGCCTCCGCCACAGTGGAGATTCCCTCCTGGGCCCAGGCAAGGGCAACGGTTTCCATATAACGGATGCTTTTGTGGCTGCGGCTGACGCAGTATTCAATCAGGTATTCGATCAGATCTGCGGAAAAGCCCAGACCGTCATAGAAGAAAAGGATTTTCTGTATTTCTGTAGGGGACAGGGTTTTGCCCAGATACTGTTCTGCAATATAAAGAAGCTGGATAATATCTTCGTTCTGTTTCAGTTCTTTTACCCGGTCCGCTGTAAGTGGAGCCGCTTTTGGAGGAACCGGCTGTCTGACAGTGGCAGCAGCCGTCTCATCCTCAGCGGAGGATCTTGCCTTTGGCAAAAGAAGCGCGATTCCCCGCAGAGTTTTATCCGCAGCAAAATCCAGGGCAAGAAGCTCCTGTCTGGACCAGTATTTCAATGCGCGCAGAATATCCCTTTCTGTACAGAGCAGGTGGTCGGCCATCTGTTCCAACGTGAAAGAAACCGGAGTAGTGGACAGCGCCCGTAAAAGATAAATGTAAACCTTTACAAACTCACCATTGGCCTCCGGCATGTAGTCATCTATAAAAATATTGGACAGAAGCGTAACCTCTGACTGGGAGGGCTTCTGCAGTGTAATCATGCTCATGAACGATCTCCCGCTTTCTGAATCTTTTAAGTCATCTGCATTATAGCACAAGATTTTTCAAATGAGAATAGGGTATTTTACGGGGAAATCTTTCCACATAAAAATGTGGATAATGTGGATAATGTGGACAACGAATTATCTCGAATATTTGCCACAAATCTCGGAAACCGCGTATTTTGTTGCTTTTTCATTAAAAATAGATAAAATTGATGTAGAAGAATGTCGGATAACAGGGGCATAAAAAATCCACATGTCCGGCACGGGGGATATGTGCATAAACATGTGGATAATGTGGATAACTTAGTTTCCGAGAAGCTGTTCTCCTATATTTACAACGTCTCCGGCCCCCATAGTTATCAACAGGTCACCCTGTGTACAATTTTCAAGTAAAAAATTCTCGATTTCATCAAAAGTCGGGAAATATTCGCAGGAAGTTCCAAGTTCTGCAATTTTCTCTCTCAGATCTTCTGAAGAAATTCCAAGAGTATCAGTTTCTCTTGCCGCATAGATATCTGCCAGAACCACATGGTCAGCCAGAGAAAGGGCTTTTGCAAATTCAGGAAGAAGAGCCTTGGTGCGGGTGTAAGTATGGGGCTGGAACACGCACCAGATCTTTTTGTGAGGATAATTTGCAGCCGCATGGAGAGTGGCTTCAATTTCAGTAGGATGATGGGCATAGTCGTCAATGATGGTCACTCCGCCGATCTGCCCCTTGTACTGGAAACGCCGGTCTGTGCCTGTAAAGCTGTGCAGTCCCTCTGAGATCACCTCCCAGGAAAGATTTAAAAGCCGGGCAGCGGCAACAGCAGAAAGAGCATTGGAAACATTATGTACTCCCGGAACGCTGAGAGAGCAGACACCAAGAGCCTGTCCCCTGTGGCACACGGTAAAGGATGCATGTCCAAACTCGTCATAGGTAATATCAGTAGCTGTATAATCTGCCTCATGTTCCAGACTGTAGGTAAGTACCTGGCAGGACAGTCCTTCTGTGATTTTTTCATATTGCGGTGTATCTGCGTTGATGATCAGAGTTCCGTCCTCTGGAAGAAGCTCTGCAAATTTGCGGAAAGAGCAGCGGATATCTTCAATATCCTTGAAGAAATCCAGATGATCCGCATCAATATTCAGGATAATGCTGATCTTCGGAAAAAAGCTTAGAAAGCTGTTTGTATACTCACAGGCTTCGGTCAGGAAGGTCTCTGACTGTCCTACACGGATATTTCCTCCGATAGCTGGAAGAATGCCGCCTACGCTGATAGTAGGATCGCAGTCACCTTTCAGCAGAATGTGGGAAAGCATGGAGGTAGTGGTTGTTTTGCCGTGGGTTCCTGCTACTGCAACAGGGGTGTCATAATTGCGCATGATCTGTCCCAGAAGCTGGGCTCTTGTAAGCATGGGCAGGTTCATTTCCTGTGCTTTTCTGAATTCCGGATTGTCCGGGTGGATTGCTGCAGTGTACACAACAGCCTGAACGGTGTCGGAAATGTTGGAGGCCCGCTGTCCGTAGTAGATTTTTGCGCCTTTTTCTTCCAGAGTCCTGGTAAGAGGGCTTTCTTTTGCGTCAGAGCCGGAGATGGTAAATCCCTCTTCAAGAAGAACCTCAGCCAGTCCGCTCATACTGATACCGCCGATGCCAATAAAATGAATAGCCATCGGTTTTTTGAAGTCTATCTTATACATAGTATTATTCTCCTGTTCATTCATGGATATGTTCCTATTATAACCCTATCGGCCTTAAATGAAAAGTGTTTCTTAAAGGGCAGAATGTAATTCCGAAAGGCGATCAGGAAGGTATTTTGACCAGGCTGCCGGGGTGAGAGAGTACAGGGGAAAAACATGTGCAATAGCTCCAAAAAAATACAAATAAACAGCAAAAATATTGTAAAAAATGTTCACTAATAAGGGGAAGTATGATATAATTAAAAAATCATAACATACAAGGGGTGAGTGCATGATGATGAAGAAGGAAATGATTGCCATGCTTCTGGCTGGCGGTCAGGGCAGCAGACTTGGTGTGTTGACAGAAAAGGTTGCAAAACCGGCTGTCGCATTTGGCGGAAAGTACCGTATCATTGATTTTCCGCTGAGCAACTGCATCAATTCAGGCATTGATACAGTGGGAGTTCTGACACAGTATCAGCCGCTGCGTTTAAATACTCATATTGGAATCGGTATTCCGTGGGATCTGGACAGAAATGAAGGCGGAGTCACAGTTCTTCCTCCCTACGAAAAGAGTACAAGCAGTGAGTGGTATACGGGAACTGCCAATGCGATTTTTCAGAATCTGGATTACATGGAACAGTATAATCCGGATTATGTTCTGATTTTATCAGGAGATCATATTTATAAGATGGACTATGAGGTAATGCTGGACTTCCACAAGGCAAATAAAGCAGACATTACCATTGCATGTATGCCTGTTCCTATTGAAGAGGCAAGCCGTTTCGGGATCATGGTAACAGATGAAACCGGAAGGGTAACAGAATTTGAGGAAAAACCGGAGAAGCCGAGCAGCAATCTTGCGTCTATGGGAATTTATATTTTCAGCTGGCCGGTTCTCAAGGAGGCTCTGATCGCTCTGAAGGATCAGAACAGCTGCGATTTCGGAAAGCATATTCTTCCGTACTGTAAGGAGAAAGGTCAGAGACTTTTTGCCTATGAGTATAATGGCTACTGGAAAGATGTGGGTACGCTTGGATCTTACTGGGAAGCCAATATGGAACTGATCGATATTATTCCGGAGTTTAATCTTTATGAAGAATTCTGGAAAATTTATACAAAAGGTGATATTATTCTGCCTCAGTATATTTCAGCAGATGCGGTAACAGATAAATGTCTGATCGGGGAAGGTGCTGAAATTTACGGTGAGGTACATCATTCTGTGATCGGTCCTAATGTTGTAATTGAAAAGGGCTGTGTGATCAGAGATTCTATTATCATGCGCAATTCCGTGGTGGGTGAAGGCACTGTAATGGACAAGGCAATTGTGGCAGAGGATGTTGTGATCGGAAAGAATGTAACTCTCGGCTGCGGAGAAGAAGCTCCCAATGTGCTGAAACCTGCGGTATATGCCTTTGGGATTGCCACAGTAGGCGAGCACAGTGTGATCCCTGACAATGTAAAAATCGGTAAAAATACATCTGTGTCCGGAGTGACTGTGCCGGAGGACTATCCGGAGGGAATACTGGAAAGCGGACAGAACATCAAGGCAAAGGACGGTGAGAAGGCATGAGAGCACTTGGAATTATTCTGGCAGGCGGAAACAATAACCGTATGAGGGAACTTTCAAACAAAAGAGCCATTGCAGCCATGCCTGTAGCGGGAAGCTACCGCGCCATTGACTTTGCATTAAGCAATATGGCAAATTCCCATATTCAGAAGGTGGCAGTACTGACTCAGTATAACGCCAGATCACTGAATGAACATCTGAGTTCCTCAAAATGGTGGGATTTCGGAAGAAAGCAGGGCGGGCTTTTTGTGTTCACACCTACTATCACAAAAGAAAACAGTCTGTGGTATCAGGGAACAGCGGATGCTATTTATCAGAATATTACATTCCTGAAAAACAGCCATGAGCCTTATGTTGTTATTGCTTCAGGAGATGGAATTTATAAACTGGATTATAATAAGGTGCTGGAATTCCACATTGCCAAAAGAGCTGATATTACGGTTGTGTGTACAGAGTGCAGAGATCAGAGCGAAGTAGAGCGGTTTGGCGTGATCCGCATGAATGATGACTGCAGGATTGAGGAGTTTGAGGAAAAACCTATTATTTCTTCTTATAATACTGTGTCTACGGGTATTTATGTAATACGAAGAAGACAGCTGATCGAACTGCTTGAAAGAGCTGCGCAGGAAGACAGACATGATTTTGTAAACGATATTCTGATCCGTTACAAGAATCTGAAACGAATTTATGGATATAAGATTGATTCCTACTGGAGCAATATTTCCACGGCAGAAGCATATTACAGAACAAATATGGCATTTCTGGAGCCGGGAATCCGCAATTATTTCTTCAGACAGGAACCGGCGGTAAAAACAAAGATCGACGATCTTCCTCCGGCAAAATATAATGTAGGAGCTTCTGTGAAAAACAGTCTTGTTGCCAGTGGCTGTATCATCAATGGAACAGTAGAAAATTCTGTTCTGTTTAAGGGTGTGTTTGTGGGCAACAACTGTGTGATACGAAATTCTGTGATCCTCAATGACGTATATATAGGAGATAATACACACATTGAGAACTGTATTGTAGAAAGCCGGGATACGATCCGGGCAGACTCTGATTATCGAGGAGAAGACGGAGTCAGAATCGTGGTAGAAAAAAATGATCGCTACGTAATTTGATAAACGGAATTTCTGATCGCGTCTTATGGGGCAGTAAAACAGATTTCCGGTCAGTTGGCGTATACAAAATGAAAGGGGCAGAAAAAGATGAATATTACAGATGTACGTGTGAGAAAAGTTGCAAAAGAAGGAAAAATGAAAGCAGTTGTATCCATTACAATTGATGATGAGTTTGTAGTACATGATATCAAAGTGATAGAGGGTGAAAAGGGACTGTTTATTGCAATGCCCAGCCGTAAAGCGGCAGACGGAGAATACCGTGACATTGCACATCCTATTAATTCCACAACAAGAGACAGAATACAGACTCTGATCCTTGACAAATATCAGGAGGTTATGAACGAGACGGACGCGCAGGAAGAGGCAGCAGAGGAATAACACCGGATATCTGTAATAAAAACGAAATGATTTAGTAAAAGAGATGTTCTGAAGCAGAATTTATCAAAAAAAATTACTTCAGAATGTCTCTTTTTTTGCGTGTATCCGCCAAAATATTACATACTTGTTACAAAAATAAAATAAAAGTATTGATTTTTGAATGAAATGTTGTTATACTTGTCCTACGAAAAAAATTATGAGGTGTTTATATGAAGATGAAGAAAGTTCTTTCACTGCTGTTGACCGGCGCCCTGACTGTTTCCATGGGGACAAGCGTTTTTGCATCCACAGAAGACCAGATCGCAGCCGCACAGGCACAAAAGCAGGAGGCACAGGCGGGACTTGCTCAGGCACAGGCAAATATCAGCAGCCTGGAAAGCAAGAAACAGGAACTGGAATCCTATATGGCAGAACTGGACGCACAATATAATGAACTGACAAATACAATTTCACAGCTCAGTGTGGAAGCAGCTGAAAAGGAAGAAGAGCTGAAAAAAGTCCAGACAGAGCTGGAAAGGGCAAAGAAAACAGCAGAGAATCAGTATGAGGCAATGAAGCTTCGTATTGTTTATATGTATGAAAACGGCGGAAACTCCATGCTGGAAACACTTCTGTCATCAGAAAGCCTGGCAGATTTTCTGAATCAGGCGGATAATATTTCAAAAATTTCCGAGTATGACAGAAATATGCTGAAGCAGTATGAGGCAACCCAGGAAAATATCCAGGTACAGGAGGAAAAGGTAGAAGAGGAATCCAGCTCTATTAACAGCCTCCTTTCCGAAAAAAGCGCCAAGCAGCAGGAAGTGCAGTCTCTGGTTGCAACTACCGGTGACAGCATCAACTCCTATATCAGTCAGATCAGCGCAAGCCAGGAAGAGGCAAATGTTCTGATGGCTCAGGTAAACAGCGCAGACAGCAGTATTGCAACTCTGATGGAGCAGGCTGAACAGGAAAAAGCAGCAGCTCAGGCGGCTGCACAGGCAGCGGCAGAGCAGGAAGCCGCTTCACAGGAAAGTGAAGAGCTGGAATATGATCCGGAAACAGATACAACCGATTCTGAAAGCAGCTCTACAAGCAGTGATGTTACTGTAGAGGAGGTTGCTCCGGAAGAGGATGCAGAAGAATATACAGAAGAGTACACAGAGGATACGGAAACAGAGCCGGAAGCTCCGTCAGATACAGATGGAAGCTCTGATTCTTCCGGTTCCGGTCAGGGTACATACCTTGGAAACTTCATGCTGACAGCTTACTGTAACTGCGCGCAGTGTTGCGGAACAGCGGGAAATGCCACTGCCAGCGGTGTGATGCCTTCAGCCGGTCATACAGTAGCTATGGCGGGAGTTCCCTTTGGAACACAGCTTCTGATCAACGGAACTGTTTATACTGTTGAGGATCTGGGAACCCCTTACGGACATGTGGATATTTATTTTGGAAGCCATGAAGAGGCATTAAGCTTTGGGCTGCAGTATGCAGATGTATACCAGCTGAACTAAAACCATACAGGAATATCATGAAGAGACTGCCAGAGATGACGGTCTCTTTTATTCTTTACCCGGAAAACAGTACATTCTGTAACATTTTCCCGGTAAATAAAAGATTCTTTGTGAGGATTCTGAGAGTTTGAGACGGACCTGTCCGCTTATTCAGGGAATATTCTCACGGAAGAAGTAAAAAACGAAAAAAGGAGAAAGATATTAATGGAGCTTGTAAGTGGAAGACCGCAGAACACAGAGGGAAGACTGGAGAAAGAAATCAGAACGTATGACTTTCTGGATTCTATAGGGATTCATTATGAAAGAGTGGATCATGAGCCGGCTATGACCATAGAGGCCTGTGAGGAGGTTGATAAAATACTGGGCGCTGTAATCTGTAAAAATCTTTTTTTGTGCAACAGACAGGAAACAGACTTTTATCTTCTGCTGATGCCCGGGGATAAAAAGTTCAAAACAAAGGATCTTTCAGCTCAGATCAATTCCTCAAGGCTTTCTTTTGCAAAGCCTGAATATATGGAACAGTTTCTGGATATTACGCCGGGTTCAGCCAGTATTCTGGGGCTGATGAACGACAGAGATAACCGGGTACAGCTTCTGATCGACGAGGACGTGCTGAAAGGAGAATATATAGGATGTCATCCCTGTATCAATACTTCAAGTCTCAGAATCAGCACAAAAGATATGACAGAAAAAATAATACCGGAATTGAAGCATAATCCAAAGCTGGTTCGTTTACCTTAGTATAGAGGAAAAAGTCTCAGAGCAGTACTGTGGGAATCAGTAAAAACGAAATATGAATTTTTTATAAAACATGGAGATTTCAGCAATTTTGGCATTGATTAAATAAGATAATACGTTATACTATTATCTACAGAAGAATATACGCTGAAAATGGTTTTGAGGCGGTGGACCGCCTGGCGGGAAAGGGTGATAATTTGGATTATCTGAGGAAGTCAAAACATATATGGATCATCCCGGCATATGGGATTTTTTATATGATTTCTTTTATGCTTGTGGAAAAAATCAGTACAGAAACCCATCTGATTCATTCTTTTGTGGATGATCTGATTCCGTTTTGTGAATACTTTATTATTCCCTATATGCTGTGGTTTCTTGTAGTTCTGGGAAGCGTCATGTATTTTGCATTGGGAAGTCCGGGCAAAAAAGAGTATTATCAGTATATGGCGACCCTGGGTGTGGGAATGACTCTGTTTCTTATTATCTCCTTTGTGTATCCCAATGGCCAGAATCTCAGACCTGAACTGACAGGAGAGGGGCCTTTTATTCAGGCTGTGCAGCTTTTGTACCAGACAGATACCCCCACAAATATTTTTCCGAGTATTCATGTATTTAATGCAGTTGCCTGTTGTGTGGCTCTTCTGAATAACAAAAAATGCAGACAGAACAAAATCTTTACAGCCGGAAATATTGTGCTGACTGTATCAATCGTTCTTTCCACTATGTTTTTAAAGCAGCACAGTGTGGAAGATGTAGTTACCGCTCTGATCCTCAATGTGATCTGTTATCAGATATTTTACAGGATCATTCCGGAAAATATGCATAAGTTTGAGAGGATGCTTACCAGAAAACAGATCTGTACAGCGTCTAACCTGCTGACCGTCGGCAGACTTGCCCTTGCTCTTGTATTTATGGCCCTGATTGAGCGGTACAGACTGATGGGAGAAAAAGCTCTGCTTGCAGTGATGCTTTTGGCAATTATAGCTGTGGATATACTGGCCGGGAAGCTTGCCCGGAGACCGGAACAGGTAAGCGATATAGGAAGATTTCTGGAGCTTCTGGCAGACCGGGTCTGTCAGTTTGTGATCCTTTCCTGTCTGATTCCGAAGTATTCACTGGCAAAGATGCTTCTGGTATTATTCTTTATTAAAGAAAGTTATACAGCAGTCCTTGGTTGGAGAGTGATTTTATATGCAGATAAAGAGGCTCAATCTCCCTGGTATGATACTATGACTAAGGCAGTGTTCTACATAGTGGCGCTGATTCTTTTTGCAGGACCTCGAATTCTGGCATCAACAGCCGGTATTCTGATCGGTGCCTGCGGAATCTGTATGATGGCAGCCTTTGTAATGAACATAGAAGAGATCCGCGTTGCAGAGGAAAAATTCCGACACTCTGTTGGAGAAAAGGTTCCGGGCAGGATCGGATAAAAAATAAAATAATCGGGTAGATATGAGGGTGCAGCTTTTATCAGGCTGCACCCTTTTTAAAAAAAGAAGATTGGTGTAGATTCATGTAGAACTTTCAGAGAAAATAGGATATAATATAGTTCAGAATCATACGGAACGCCGTATTAAGGCTGTGAAAACCGAAGAATTCTGAAGTTTTCAGTATAAAATTTAATGGAGGTTCAACATGGAAAACGTATATATTATGGAGCATCCGCTGATTCAGCACAAAATTTCTCTGCTCCGTGACAAAAGCACAGGAACAAATGAGTTTCGTAAGCTGATCGAGGAGATCGCAGTTCTTATGGGATTTGAGGCGCTGAGAGATCTTCCTCTGGAGGATGTGGAGGTGGAAACTCCTCTGGAAACATGTATGACACCGATGATCGCAGGTAAAAAGCTTGCAGTTGTGCCTGTGCTTCGCGCCGGTCTTGGAATGGTTAATGGAATCACAACTCTGGTACCGTCTGCAAAGATCGGACATATTGGATTGTACAGAGATCCGGAGACACACGAACCTCATGAATATTACTGCAAATTGCCGGATCCCATTGATCAGAGACTGATCGTAGTAACAGATCCCATGCTTGCAACCGGCGGTTCCGCTGTGTCTGCAGTAGATTTTATCAAAGAGCATGGCGGGAAGAATATCAAATGTATGTTTATTATCGCAGCTCCGGAAGGTCTGGAGCGCCTGCATAAGGCTCATCCTGACGTGCAGATCTACGTAGGTCATGTGGATCGTGAGCTGAACGAAAACGCATATATCTGCCCGGGTCTGGGAGATGCAGGAGACCGGATTTTCGGTACAAAATAAAATCAGAACAAGCACAACAAAAACGGATGGTGTATTTTCGGAGAGCGTGTTTTCCGGGACACGATCCGTTTTTCTGTGTAAAAAGAAAGAGAGCCTGATACCTGTTTTTGCCGAAAAGAACATGGTCTTGCACAAAGACATCAGGGATAACGGTATCAGAAAAACATATCAGAAGAAACAGTATAAAAACAGGCAGAAAGGAACTTGATTTATGACAAAAAAACAGCGGGCTCTGGAAGTAATTCAGAGACTGAAAGACGAATATCCCGATGCGGGATGCACCCTGGATTATGATCAGGCATGGAAGCTTCTGGTCAGTGTACGCCTTGCAGCGCAGTGTACAGATGCCAGAGTAAACGTAGTGGTAGAAGATCTTTATGCAAAATATCCGGATGTAGAAGCGCTGGCAAAAGCGGAGCCGGAGGAAATTGAAGCGATCGTAAAGCCATGCGGACTGGGAAAAAGTAAGGCAAGAGATATCAGCGCCTGTATGAGGATCCTCCATGAACAGTATGAGGATAATATTCCCACAACTTTCGAAGAACTGCTGAAGCTTCCGGGGGTGGGAAGAAAAAGTGCAAATCTGATTATGGGGGATGTGTTTGGAAAGCCTGCCATTGTAACAGATACGCACTGTATCCGTCTGACCAACAGAATAGGACTGGTAGACAATATCAAAGAGCCGAAAAAAGTGGAAATGGCCTTATGGAAGATCATTCCTCCGGAGGAGGGCAGCGATTTTTGTCACAGACTTGTTTATCATGGAAGAGACGTGTGTACTGCCCGGACGAAACCTCATTGTGATAAATGCTGTCTGGAAGATATCTGCAAG
>SAMEA3387508__coassemble_1190_pt1 | contig 15152 bp, 10 predicted proteins | sample SAMEA3387508__metabat2_high_PE_018 | metagenome-assembled genome bin SAMEA3387508 (sample SAMEA3387508) | Felis catus | biome: Faeces | place: United Kingdom | collected 2012 | reverse complement strand
TCATGAGCAGTCTTGGAATATCCGTATGTCTTTTGCTTCTGTCGGTTTTTATCTCGTCTGTATCTCAGATCATTCTGAAAAAGGCAGCAGATAAAACCTACGAAAGCACCCTGAAGGAGTATATGAATCCTATGGTGATCGGAGCTTACGGGCTTTTTTTCTGTTCTGTAATACTGACCATGCTGGCTTTGAAGCATGTGCCTCTTTCCATGTCACCGATCCTGGAATCTACAGGTTACATCTTTGTATCAGTAATGGGATATATTTTTCTGAAAGAAAGATTCAGCAGGCGGAAACTTATGGGCTTTGCCCTGATACTTGCAGGGATCGTCATATTCAACTTATAGAAACGAGGGACAAAAGAGATGCTGGTATCGATTGTTATACCGTGCTATAATTCAGAGCAGACCATCGGCAAGGTGGTGGAGCTTGCAATTGAAGAATTTGAGAAACTAAAAGATTACGAGTGTGAATTTGTTCTGGTAAATGATTATTCCAGAGACAATACCTGGAAATCCATACATGCTCTTACAGAAAAATATCCAAATGTAAAAGGAATCAACCTGGCTAAGAATTTTGGACAGCACAATGCCATTATGGCCGGAATGAATTATGCTCAGGGAGAGCTGATCCTGGGAATGGATGACGATATGCAGAATCATCCGTCACAGATTCCACAGTTCCTTGACAAAATGGAAGAAGGCTATGATATTGTGTTCGGAGTGTTTAAACAGAGAAAGTTTTCCTGGTTTAAAAATCTCACAGGGGCAGTAAGCCGGTTTCTTTTGTGGCATCTGCTGGACCGTCCGAAGGATATCCAGATGAGCAGTTTCTGGTGCTGCAGAAAGTATGTAAGAGACGAGGTTGTCAAATACGACGGCTATAATACTTTCCTTCAGGTATTGTTTTTCCGGACCACACACAACATTGCAAATATAGAGATCGAACATTTTGAGCGTGAGGTGGGAACCTCCAACTATAATTTTAAACGTGGACTGAAGCTGTTTATGTCCTGCCTGAATTTTACTGTGATTCCTCTGAGGGCAGCTACCTTTTTCGGAACATTGTTCTCGGCAGCAGGCTTTATAGGCGCAGTGATCGTTTTTATCCGTAAGCTTCTGAATCCGGCGGTTGCCATTGGCTGGTCTTCGCTGATGTGCGCCATGCTGGTTCTGTTCGGTATCTGTTTCCTGATGCTGGGCATTGTGGGAGAATATCTGGGAAAACTGATGCTGAATGTAAATAAGACACCTCAGTATGTGATCCGTGATAAAGAAAATATTTCCGAACAAACTGACAACGCAGATAATTAAGAAACAGGAATAGCAAATGATAGATTTTAACAGGCCTGCAATTGTAGGAAAAGAACTGACATATATTAAAGATGCCGTAGACCAGGGAATGCTGTGCGGAGACGGCAAGTATACGAAGCTGTGCTCTGCATGGATGAAGGAGAGGTTTCAGGCAAATCAGGTGTTTCTGACAACCTCCTGTACTCATGCGCTGGAAATGGCGGCATTTCTCTGCGATATAGAACCCGGGGATGAGGTGATCATGCCCTCCTATACCTTTGTATCCACGGCGGATGCTTTTGTGCTGAGAGGAGCCAGGATCGTGTTTGTGGATATCCGGCCGGATACCATGAATATGGATGAAAACCTGATCGAGCAGGCAATCACAGAAAGAACAAAGGCGATTGTGCCTGTCCATTATGCAGGGGTTGCCTGCGAGATGGATGCGATCATGGCTCTTGCAGAAAAATATCATCTGAAGGTAGTGGAGGACGCAGCTCAGGGAGTAGAGGCTTATTATCATGGAAAAGCTCTGGGAACTATTGGAGATTTCGGGTGCTACAGCTTCCATGAGACGAAGAACTATACCATGGGAGAGGGCGGGGCTCTTGTTTTCCAGAAAAATGAATACCAGGAAAAAGCAGAGATCCTCAGAGAAAAAGGAACAGACAGAAGCAAATTTTTCCGGGGACAGGTAGATAAATACCGCTGGATCGATTATGGCTCATCTTATCTTCCAAGTGAAATGAACGCGGCGTATCTTTATGCCCAGCTTGAGGAAGCAGAAAAAATCGACCGTAAGCGGCATCAGATCTATAACTATTACCATGAGGGGCTGAAGAGTCTGGAGGATCAGGAAAAGATCCGGAGACCTTTTGTACCGGAAGGGTGCAAGCATAACGCTCATATGTATTATATAAAAGTGAAGGATCTGGAAACCAGAAGCAGGCTGATCACTTATCTGAAAGAAAACGGAATCTGCACTGCCTTTCATTATGTGCCTCTTCACAGTTCTCCGGCAGGCAGGAAATTCGGACGCTTCAGCGGAGAGGATGTTTATACCACACGGGAAAGCGAACGGCTTTTAAGACTGCCCATGTTCTATAATCTGGAAATGCCGGATGTGGAATATATTACAGAAAAAATACTCTCATTTGAGTTTTGACGGAGGAAACACAATGAAAAATAAAATAGCAGGCACTGTGGCAGCCGGAATTGCGGCGTTACTGCTCCCTGCCGTGTCCGTACAGGCAGTAACTGTGAATTTCGGGACAGCGGCAGCAGTAAGCTCAGACAGTATTCAGGGATGGCCCAAAGGACCGGACACAGTTTCTGAGACAGCAGTTCTGATCGATGCAGATACGGGAGCGGTTCTTTATGATAAAGGAAAAGACGAATACCGTTATCCTGCAAGTACCACAAAGATCATGACTGTGCTTACTGCAATCGAAAACAGTTCCCCGAAGGATTCTGTAACCTTTACAGAAACAGGAGTCCGGGATGTGACCTGGGACAGCTCCAACATCGGAATGAAGCTGGGAGAAACCATTACCATGAAGGACTGCTGGTATGCGGCCATTATTAAATCTGCCAATGAAGTGTGCGCTCAGATGGCAGAATATGTAGGGGGAACAGAAGCTCAGTTTATTGAGATGATGAATGAGAAGGCCAGAGAGCTTGGATGCAGTAACACGCATTTTGCCAATGCAAGCGGACTTCCGGATTCCGATCATTATACAACAGCCTATGATCTGGCAAAGATCATGCGGGCAGGACTTCAGAATCCCCGTTTCCGAAAGGTTATCAGCGCAGCCAATTATACGATTCCGGCCACAAACCTCAGCGAGGCCAGAGGAATGCATACTCATATGCCTCTTATGGCAAAAGAATCCAATCTTTATTATGAAGGCTGCATTGGCGGAAAAACAGGAAATACCAATGATGCAGGACATACCCTTGTAGTGGCTGCGGAGCGGAACGGAAGAACCTATATTGCAGTTACCATGCGTACAGCAGATCTGGGCGCAAACTGTACAGACAGTATCGCGCTTTTTGACTATGCGTTTAATAATTTTGATACACTGACAGTCAACGGGAAAAAAATGACAGTGCCAAAAGGTGTGACAGCAGATCAGCTTACCGTAGAGCAGGTGGATAAAAACGGAAAAATGCTGAACCGTTATTTTTATAACGGACAGTATGTAGGCTATGCGGCGCCAGCTGCAACTCCCACTCCGCAGGCTGTGCAGACAGCAGCAGTGGGAACAGGGGAAAATACTTCCAATACTCAGGCAGTACAGGAAGAACCGGAACTTTCGGAATCGGAAACGGAGGACGGACTTTCCGATATGTCAAAAGTCCTTCTTGGAGTGATGGCAGTGATGGCTGTGATCCTGGTGGCATTGATGACAGCCCTTTACTTTAAAGAGAAAAAAATGTACGGTTCCAGAAAATAGGAGGAGAGATATGAAAGGTATTATTTTAGCAGGCGGCTCAGGAACAAGATTATATCCATTGACAAAGGCGATTTCCAAGCAGATCATGCCGGTGTATGACAAGCCCATGATCTACTATCCCCTTTCCACTTTGATGCTGGCAGGGATCAGAGAAATTCTGATTATTTCCACACCAAGAGATCTTCCGGTGTTTAAAGAGCTTCTGGGAGACGGAAAGCAGCTTGGAATGCGTTTTGAGTATGCGGTTCAGGAACAGCCGAGAGGACTGGCAGACGCATTTATCATTGGAGCGGACTTTATCGGAGACGATGCAGTTGCCCTTGTTCTGGGCGATAATATTTTTTACGGACAGAGCTTTTCCAGAGTTCTTCAGAATGCATATAAGAGAACAGAAGAGGAAAAGGGAGCAACTATCTTCGGCTATTATGTAAGAGATCCCAGAGAGTACGGCGTAGTAGAGTTTGACGAAAACGGCAAGGCTCTTTCCATTGAGGAAAAACCGGAGCATCCGAAGTCCAATTATGCGGTTCCGGGACTTTACTTCTACGACAATGATGTAGTGGAGATCGCAAAAAATGTGAAGCCTTCTGCAAGAGGTGAAATTGAGATCACAAGCATTAATAACGAATATCTGAACAGAGGAACTCTGAAGGTAGAAACTCTGGGAAGAGGATTTGCATGGCTGGATACAGGAAACCATGATTCTCTTCTGGACGCGGCTGATTTTGTTTCCGCATTCCAGAAACGTCAGGGACTTTATATTTCCTGTATCGAGGAAATCGCATACAAACGTGGATTTATCAACAAAGAGCAGCTTGTGGAGCTGGCGCAGCCGCTTCTTAAAACTGCATATGGAAAATATCTGATCGAAGTAGCGGAGGGCTTATAAAATGGGAAAAATTACAGTAGAGACCTGTCACATTGAAGGATTAAAGGTGATCACTCCTGCAGTGTTCGGAGATGACCGGGGATACTTTATGGAGACTTATAATTATAATGATTACAAGGCAGCAGGCATTGACCAGGAGTTTGTTCAGGACAATCAGTCCAGCTCCAGAAAAGGTGTGCTTCGCGGACTTCATTTTCAGATCAACTATCCGCAGGATAAGCTGGTCCGCGTAGTAAGCGGAGAGGTTTATGATGTGGCTGTGGATCTTCGTGAGGGCTCTCCTACTTACGGACAGTGGTACGGAGTGCTGCTTTCCGCAGAAAACAAAAAACAGTTCTTTATTCCAAAGAACTTTGCCCATGGCTTCCTTGTACTTTCTGATTCTGCTGAGTTTGCCTATAAGTGTACAGATTTTTATCATCCCAATGATGAGGGCGGACTTGCATACAATGACCCGGATATTGCAGTAGAGTGGCCGATTCCGGAAGGAATGGAGCTGATCCTTTCTGATAAGGACAAAAAATGGGGAAGCTTTCAGGAATATTCCGCAAACAGGAGCAAAAAGGATTGAAAAAAGAGACATGGCTGCCAGGGGAACTATACCGGAACAGAAGGCTGGTTCTTTCCCTGGCCAAAAATGATTTTAAAACAAAATATGCAGGTTCTTATTTTGGAACAGTCTGGGCCTTTATCCAGCCGGTAGTTACCATCTGTGTATACTGGTTTGTGTTTGGCCTGGCTTTAAGAGGCGGAGCGGACAGAGGAGTTCCTTTTGTTCTCTGGCTGGTAGCCGGACTGGTGCCCTGGTTCTTTTTCCAGGACGGGCTGATCGGCGGGACCAATTCTCTTCTGGAATATAATTATCTGGTAAAAAAGGTTGTTTTTAATATTCGTATCCTTCCTGTGGTAAAAGTGATCTCAGCCGGGTTTGTCCACTGCTTTTTTGTGCTGATCGTCCTGGTGATCTATACCTGCATGGGCTATCCGCCTACCTGGTATGCCATTCAGCTTATTTATTACAGCTTCTGTATTTTTATGCTGATTCTGGCAGTGACTTATTTTTCCAGCGCGGTAGTGGTATTTTTCCGGGATCTCAGTCAGATCATCAACATCGGACTTCAGGTAGGGGTATGGGTAACTCCCATTATGTGGAATTTCAGCGACCTTGGTCTTACAGGGATCCTTACAAAGATCCTGAAGCTGAATCCGGTATTTTATGTGGTACAGGGATATCGTGATTCCCTGATCGATCATGTGGGATTCTGGCAGCATCCGGCGCTGACCCTTTATTTCTGGGCTTTTACCCTGGTGCTGTTTTTCCTTGGAACAAGACTGTTCAAAAAACTTCAGGTACATTTTGCAGATGTACTGTAAACGGAGAAAAAAATGAGTGAATTTGCAATTCAGGTAAAACATCTGGACAAGATGTATAAATTATATAATAAGCCTTCAGACAGACTGCGGGAAACTCTGGGCTTTAAGGTCCCGGTCAGAGAGCATTATGCTTTAAGAGACGTGAATTTTCAGGTAGAGCGGGGCGAAACTGTGGGCATCATCGGAACAAACGGTTCCGGAAAGTCCACCATCCTGAAGATCATTACAGGAGTTCTGAACCCTACGGCAGGAGAGGTGAAGGTGGACGGAAGGATTTCCGCTCTTCTGGAACTGGGAGCCGGCTTTAACATGGAATATACAGGAATCGAAAACGTATATCTCAACGGAACCATGATGGGATTTTCCAAAGAAGAGGTGGATGCCAGACTTCAGGATATCCTGGACTTCGCAGACATCGGAGATTTTGTTTATCAGCCTGTAAAATCTTATTCCAGCGGTATGTTTGTCCGTCTGGCATTTGCAGTTGCCATTAACATTGATCCGGAAATTCTGATCGTTGACGAGGCCCTGTCTGTAGGGGATGTGTTCTTTCAGGCAAAATGCTACCGGAAATTTGAAGAATTTAAAAAGATGGGCAAAACCATTCTTTTTGTCAGCCACGATTTAAGCAGTATTTCCCGGTACTGTGACAGAGTGATTCTTTTGAATAAGGGAGTGAAGCTGGAAGAAGGTTCTCCAAAACAGATGGTGGATATGTACAAGCAGCTTCTGGTAGGCCAGGATCCTGCAAAGGCAGAGGAAAAGAAAGAAGAGCAGAAAGAAAGCTGGAGCCAGCAGTTCCAGGTAAATCCCAATATGCTGGAATATGGTACCAAGCTTGCGGAGATTGTGGATTTTGCAGTTCTGGATGACAAGGACCGCTGTACCAATACCATTGAAAAGGGCAGCAGTTTCCGGATACGGATGAAGGTGGTATTTCATCAGGATATTCAGGAACCGATTATGGCCTATACCTTTAAAGATATTAAGGGTACAGAGATCACAGGAACCAATACTCTGTTTGAAAAGAAATCTGTGGAACACTCTCAGACAGGAGATAGCTGTACAGTGACCTTTGAGCAGGAAATGTTCCTGCAGGGAGGGGAATATCTTCTTTCCTTTGGCTGCACCGGGTACAAGGACGGTGAGTTTACAGTTTTCCACAGACTGTATGACGCATGTAATATCACAGTGGTTTCCAACAAGAACACGGTTGGATTTTATGATATGAACTCAAAAGTGGAGATTCGCTACGGAGAAAAAGCATGATAGAAAAAATCGGTAAGGCAGTCCTGGATGATACCTGTTATCCGGGACAGGATTTATACAGTGACGGAGCCATAGAAGATGAGATGCTGGAAATTGCCAGAGCTTATCCGAAAGAGCAGTGGAACCAGGTGATCGCAGAGCGGAAAAGCTGGCCCATTCTCTATCATTTTTCCCATATAAGGGAAAATATTTTAAGCTGGCTTCCGTTTACCGGAAAGGAAAATGTGCTGGAGATCGGTTCCGGCTGCGGAGCCATTACAGGTGCGCTCTGTGAAAAAGCAGAGAAGGTCACCTGTATTGAGCTGTCAAAAAAACGAAGTGAGATCAATGCCTGGAGACATAAGGACTGTGAAAATCTCACAATACTTATGGGGAATTTTCAGGAGATCGAGCCTGCGCTGACGGAGAAGTATGATTACATTACTCTGATCGGCGTTTTTGAGTATGGGGAAAACTATATTCAGAGCGAGACTCCTTATGTGGATTTCCTGAAAACCATTGCCCGTCATCTGAAACCGGACGGACAGATCGTTCTTGCCATTGAAAACCGTTTTGGTCTGAAATACTGGGCAGGCTGCACGGAGGATCACTTTGGAACACTGTTTGAAGGGCTGGAAGGCTATCCCACAACAAAGGGCGTAAAAACCTTTACTAAAAAAGAGCTTACAGAAATTCTGGAAAAGGCAGGGAATCTGAAAGCGCAGTGGTATTATCCGTTTCCGGACTATAAGCTTCCCATGACCATATATTCTGACAGACGCCTTCCCTTAAAGGGCGAGCTGAACCGTATGGAGACAAACTTTGATCGGCTGCGCCTGCAGCTTTTTCAGGAATCTCCTGTGTATGATTCTCTTCTGGACAATGACATGTTCCCGGAGTTTTCCAATTCCTTTCTTCTTCTGATCGGAAAAGAACAGATCTGTCCGGAAATTGTGTATACTAAATTTTCCAATGAGCGGGATGCCCGTTTTGCTCTGAGAACAGATATCTGTGAGCCGGGAAGATTTGAGAGATATGTGCAGAAGCTTCCTGTCAGTGAAAAGGCCTGTGAGCATACAGCCGGTCTGGAACGGATTTATACAGAGCTTACAGAAGCTTATAAAAAGCAGGGTCTGGAGCTTAACCTTTGCAAAACAGTAAACAAAGCTGCAAGACTGGAATATCTGGAGGGAATGACTCTGGAAGAAAAGCTGGATCAGCTTCTGGCTCAGGGAAAACTTTCTGAACTGGAGGAACTGTTCTTTTATTATCTGAAAAAGGTTCAGAACCTTCACAGCACAGATACCTTTATCAAAACGCCGGAGTTTGTACAGGTATTCGGGGACGTAGAGCTGACCGGAGAGTATTCCTGCGCAAAAATGTCCAATATTGACCTGGTTCCTGCCAATATTCTGATTCTGAAGGACAGACAGGTTGTGATCGATTATGAGTGGACCTTTGACTTTCCGGTTCCTGCAGGCTTTATCCTGTACCGGATGATCCATTATTATCTGGAAAGCGACGGAAAGCGCCGTGTTCTGAAGGACAGGGATTTTTATGGCAAAGCAGGTATTACTCAGGAGGAGCTTGCTGTTTACGGAGAAATGGAAAGGAATTTCCAGAAGTATATGCAGGGAAGTCATGTGCCTCTTCTTTCCATGTATGAAGACGTTTCTCCGGGCAAGGTGGAGATTCTTCCCTATTATGAGCAGATGAGGGCAGCAGGAGCAGAGCGGAGGCTTCAGGTGTTTTTTGACCGGGGAAATGGATTTTCTGAGGAAGATTCAGAAGCTTATCCTATGAGCAGAGCAGGGATCAGCATGGAACTTGAAATACCGGAGGATGTGAAGAACCTTCGTCTTGATCCGGGAGAAGCGGCAGGAGGTCTGGTTCTTCGGAAACTTGCTTTTGAAAATGACATAAAAGCGGACTTTACCACAAACGGCTTCCCGGTAGGAGCGGACAGCTATTATTTTGGCGGGGGAGATCCCCAGGTTGTGATCGGAAATATCAGCGGAGAGAAAAGGCTCAGGATTGAAATTGAGATCATGAAAGCTCAGGACGCAGGGGAAAAGTTCTGGAAGAGCTTTGGCTTGGTGTCAGCGGAAAAGGATGAAGAGATCCGCAGACTGAAAGAAAAGATCAGTCAGATGGAAAATACAAAAGTCTGGAAATTGTACAGAAGCATTAAGAAAAAATAAGCTGTCAGAGAGAAATGACAGAAAAAAGGTCTGATGGCAAAATTCCGGCCTTCAGATCAGACAGAATGAGGATGAAATATGGAAGAATTGCGCTTCAGCATTGATGAAGAAAAATATGATGACAGACATGAACAGGTGTTAATCCTTGGCGGCTGGTACGCCGGATCCGACAGACAGGAAATGAGCTTCTGTCTGATGGGAGACGGAAATCAGGAGCTTGTTCTGGCTGATCCTGAGAGATATGAAAGACCGGATGTGGCACAGGCTCTGGCAGTGGATTTTGGAGAGTTCCTTCCGGGCTTCCGACTGCGGATTCCAAAGGCAGATCAGCTTGCAGAACAGTTTCAGCAGATCGAGCTGTTTCTTACAGACGGAGAAAAACGAGTTTCTTTGTGGAAGAAGAGCGCAGATGAGCTGAAAAGCTTTCTGAACCAAAGCCTGCTGGAATATCATCTGGACAGAGTGGAAATCCTTTATGATACCATGCTGGAAATCCAGGGATGGGCTGTGGATCAGAGAGGCGGCACAGAGATCGCTTTTGTAAATGAGGACGGAAGCCCCATTGCCTGCAGAATGAGCAGGGGACGGCGGCCGGATGTGGTGGAGCGCTGCAGTCTTGATGCGATTTATAAAAATCAGGAAATCGGATTCCGTATTTCAGCCTCTTTAGATGAAATTTCAGGAAAGAAGCTTCTGCTTAAATTTACAGGATCTTCTGTGGAAAAGACTTATGAGGTAGATATTCAGAAGCTTCGTAAAGAGCAAAGGCCAAAGGGATTTTTTAACAGGCTTCTGAACCGTCAGGAAAACACTCAGGGAGATTATGAACAATGGCTGAAACGTCATTCTCTGAGCCGGCGTCAGGCATGGAAGCAGAAGCATACTTCTCTTGACAGAAAGCCTCTGATCAGTATTGTGATCCCTCTTTACTGTACGCCCCTTCCCTATCTGAAGGAGCTGATTGAGTCCATAAGGAAACAGACCTATGGAAACTGGCAGCTTTGTCTGGCAGACGGAAGCCCGGACGAAACCGTTCATGAGTTTCTGAAAAAAAATTACAGACATGAGGTAAGGATCAGCTACAAAAAGCTGAAATCCAACGGCGGTATTTCTGTGAACACCAATAAGGCCATGGAGCTTGCCAGAGGGGAATATCTGATGCTCTGTGACCATGACGATACTCTGGAGCCTGACGCGCTGTTTGAGATTGTAAAGGCAATTAATGATCAGGATGCTGATGTGATTTACACAGATGAGGACAAGGTCAGCATGGACGGACAGCATTATTTTGATCCTCATTTTAAATCGGATTTTAATCTGTTCCGTTTCCGGGATAATAATTATATCTGTCATATTTTTGCAGTAAAGAGGCAGGTGGCAGAGCAGGCGGGATATTTCCGGAAAGAATTTGACGGAGCCCAGGATTTTGATTTTATTTTCCGCTGCTGCGAAAAGGCAGAAAAGATTGTCCATATTCCAAAGGTTCTGTATCACTGGCGCTGTCATATGGATTCCACGGCGGCAGATCCGGAAAGCAAGGCCTATGCTTTTGAAGCGGGACGAAAGGCTGTGGAAGAGCATTATAAGAGAATGGGAATCCCGGCAAGAGTGGAGATGACAGAACGGCCCGGCTGGTACAGAAGCAGACTGGAGATCCAGGGAAATCCGCTGATTTCTGTAATCATTCCAAACAAAGACCATACAGAAGATCTGGAGCTGTGTCTTTCTTCCATGGCAAAGCGCACCTCCTATGAGAATTATGAGGTTTTAGTTGTAGAAAACAATAGTGAGGAAAAAGAAACCTTTGCCTATTATGAGAAGCTTCATGAGCGTTATCCAAGGGTGAGAGTTCTGACCTGGGGAAAAGAGTTCAATTATTCCTCCATCAATAATTTTGCCGCAGAGCAGGCAAAGGGAGAATACCTTCTGTTTCTGAACAACGATGTGGAGATCCTGACACCCGGCTGGATGGAGGAAATGCTTGGAATCTGCCAGCAGAAAGAGGTGTCCGTTGTGGGAGCCAAGCTGTATTATCCGGATGACACCATTCAGCATGCCGGTGTGGTTCTGGGTCTTGGCGGCATTGCAGGTCATGTGATGTGCCGGGCGTCCAGGGAGGATGCAGGATATTTCGGAAGAATGGTAAGCGTTCAGGAGATCAGCGCTGTGACAGCAGCCTGTATGCTTGTGGATGCCCGTGATTTCCGGGCAGCGGGAGGCTTTGACGAAAGCTTCCGTGTGGCCTTTAATGATATTGATCTTTGCATGAAAATAAGGGATATGGGCAAAAAAATCGTCTTTACCCCTTATGCGGAGCTGTATCACTATGAATCCAAATCAAGAGGTCTGGAGGATACTCCTGAGAAACAGTACCGTTTTGAAAAGGAAATAACACGTTTTCGGGAAAAATGGGAAGATCAGCTGAAAAAGGGCGATCCTTATTACAGTCCCAATCTGTCTGTGACAGAGGGCGACTGTTCCCTGAGAGAAGACTGAGAAATTGTGAGGTTGGATATGTCAAGAGAGATTTTTGAGGTAACAAAGGACCGGTTTCACCTGAAGGATCCCTGTCAGTATATTCTGCAGGGAACCTGGCCGAAGGAAGCAAAAATGCGCGCCTGTCTGGACGGCTCTGAGGTAAAGGCGGAAATTCAGCGCCTGGAGGTAGTCAGCGCCCTGGAAAGATTTAAAGATCCGGATCTGATGAGAGGCGAGAGGATCACTGCGTCTGTGCGTCTTCCTCAGTCCCTGGAGGGGTGTCAGAAGCTGACTGTATATGCGGATATGCCGGACCGGAAGATCTGCTGGTTTTCTGTTTCAGCAAGAGAGCTGGAAAAAAGAAGAGGAAAGCCTCAGTTTTTTATTGAAGAGGAAAAGGTGCAGCAGGGTTTTCTCCGGATCAGAGGCTGGGCAGTTGCAGACGAGCCGGTAAAAATCCAGATTTTTGATGAAAACAAACAGAAATTAAATGCGGAGATCCTTCGTACCGAGCGTGTGGATGTGGAACAGCTTTATGAGGAAATGGACAGCAAAGACAAGTCCGGATTTTTTGTGGAGCTTACAAATCTTACCGGAAAGCTTTTGTATCTTGTTTTTTACGCAGGAGACACAAAATCAGTCCATATTGTTCATTTGAATCCGGCTGTTGTTTTTCGGAAAAAAATAGAGAAATATGCAAAAAAAGGTCTCAGGTACTGGAAAAGCCAGGGAAGCGCAGCTATGGTAGGCAAGGTGGTATCCAAGGTAAAAACTGCGTCCACAAGGGAGATTCCCTATCAGAAATGGATCGTCCGCCATCTTCCAGGCTCAAAGGAGCTGGAAAAGCAGAGAAGGACAAAATTTGAATATCAGCCCAGGATTTCCATTGTGGTGCCTTTATATAAAACGCCGGAGAAATATCTCCGCCAGCTTGTGGATACTGTAAAGGCTCAGACCTATCCAAACTGGGAGCTTTGTCTGTCGGACGGCAGCGGAGCCGATTCTCCCATCCGTAAGCTTCTGGAATCTCTGGCTGCTTCAGATGAAAGGATTAAAGTGATCTATCATGAGAAGGCTCTGCAGATCTCTGAAAATACCAATGCGGGAATTGAGGCTGCCACAGGCGATTACATTGCTTTTGCAGATCACGATGATGAGCTGACGCCTCACGCGCTGTTCCAGTGCGTAAAGGCATTAAATGAAAACAGGGACATCCGTATTCTTTATTCCGATGAGGATAAAATGTCCATGGATGGCCACAAGTTTTTCCAGCCTCATTTTAAGCCGGATTACAATCCGGATCTTTTGTGTACGGTAAACTACATCTGCCATCTTTTTGTGGTGGACAGAGAGATCATCAGTCAGGTTGGAATGCTTCGTAAGGAGTTTGACGGGGCTCAGGATTATGATTTTATTTTCCGCTGTGTGGAAAATGTAAAGCCGGAACAGATTTATCATATTCCCAAGATCCTTTATCACTGGCGCTGCCATGAGGATTCCACAGCAGAGAACCCGGAAAGCAAGACCTATGCCTTTGAGGCAGGAAAACGGGCTATTGAAGAGCATTATAAGAGAACCGGGATCAACGCTGAGGTGCTTCAGGGAGAGTTTCTGGGTCTTTACCGCACAAGGTTTATCCGGGACCATGATCCGCTGATCTCCATTATTATTCCCAATAAGGATCATATTGAAGATCTGAAGCGGTGCATGGACTCCATTGACAAAAAATCCACATATCAGAATTACGAGTATATTATTGTGGAAAACAACAGTACGGAGGAGGAAACCTTCCAGTATTATAAAAAGCTGGAGGCAGAGAATCCAAAGGCTCATGTGGTTTACTGGGACAGAGAGTTTAACTATTCTGCTATCAATAATTACGGAGCCACTTTTGCAAAGGGTGAATATATCCTGCTTCTGAACAATGATACGGAAATTATCAATGAGGACTGTCTGGAACAGCTTCTGGGATACTGTATGCGAAGCGATGTGGGAGCTGTGGGAGCAAGAATGTATTATGAGGACGACACCATTCAGCATGCGGGAGTTGTCATTGGCTTCGGAGGCATTGCAGGACATTGCTTTGTGCTGCAGCCAAGAGGAACCACAGGCTACTGCCACAGAATCATCTGCGCTCAGGATTACAGCGCAGTTACAGCAGCCTGCATGATGGTAAAACGGTCCGCCTTTGATGAGGTGGAAGGCCTTACTGAGGAGCTGGCAGTTGCTTTTAATGATATTGATTTCTGTATGAAGCTGAGAGCCGCAGGCTATCTTATTGTGTATAATCCTTATGCAGAGCTGTATCATTATGAGTCAAAGTCAAGAGGCCTTGAGGACACACCGGAAAAGGTTGCGCGGTTTAATAAAGAAATTCAGATTTTTGAAAGACGCTGGCCGGATATTATGAGGAACGGAGATCCTTATTATAATCCGAATCTGACATTGAAGAGCCAGGATTTTTCACTGAAAAGGATATAGGAGGGACTGGAAATGAAGGTATTGGTTACAGGAGTAAACGGACAGCTTGGCCACGATGTAATGAACGAGCTTGCAAAAAGAGGCTATGAGGGAGTAGGCGTAGACGTGGCGGAAATGGACATCACAGACGCAGAGGCTGTGCGCAGAGTGATGGAAGAAGTGCGCCCGGACAAAATGGTTCACTGCGCTGCATGGACAGCAGTGGATGCGGCAGAGGATGAAGTAGAAATGTGTCGCAAGGTCAATGCAGAGGGAACCGAAAACATTGCCAGAATGTGCGGAGAAATGGATATTCCAATGATCTATTTAAGCACAGACTACGTGTTTGACGGTCAGGGAACCCGTCCTTGGGAACCGGATGATCCGGTGGTACAGCCGCTGAATGTTTACGGTCAGACAAAATATGAGGGCGAGCTTGCAGTAGAAAAATATACCGACAAGTATTATATTGTGCGTATTGCCTGGGTATTTGGCGTCAATGGAAAGAATTTTATCAAGACTATGCTGAATCTGGGAAAAACTCATGATACATTGACTGTTGTGGACGACCAGATCGGCACTCCTACCTACACCTATGATCTGGCCAGACTTCTTGTGGATATGCTGGAAAAAGAAGAGTACGGAAAGTATCATGTGACAAATGAGGGCGGATATATTTCCTGGTGCGATTTTGCAAAAGAGATCTTCCGTCAGGCAGGAATGAACGTAACGGTAACTCCGGTAAGCTCCGATC
>SAMEA3387508__coassemble_1048_pt1 | contig 18022 bp, 18 predicted proteins | sample SAMEA3387508__metabat2_high_PE_018 | metagenome-assembled genome bin SAMEA3387508 (sample SAMEA3387508) | Felis catus | biome: Faeces | place: United Kingdom | collected 2012 | reverse complement strand
AGTAATAGAACCACGTACTTAGGACTAGCCGTCGCGCTAGCGACTTGGTACAATGGAATATGTAGAAGAAGATTATTTGATGATATCAGGAATCCAGCATTTTAAATTTTGCAGAAGACAATGGGCATTAATTCATGTAGAGCAGCAATGGGCAGAAAATGCACATACTGTAGTGGGTGAGCTGATGCACAGAAAAGTTCATGATCCATATTTAACAGAGAAACGAAAGGACGTAATAATAGCCAGAGCTCTTCCTGTAGTTTCCAGGGAAATGGGAGCCAGTGGAGAGTGTGATGCAGTAGAATTTTATCGTGCAGAGGATGGAATTAACTTACATGGACATCGTGGTCTGTTCAAAATATATCCTGTCGAATATAAGAAGGGAAGACCAAAGCTTACAGAGGAGGATGAGCTTCAGCTGACAGCTCAGGCTATGTGTCTGGAAGAAATGTTTTCCACTGAGATACCTGAGGGCGCACTTTTTTACGGAGAAACGAGAAGACGGGAAAAAATAGAATTCACACAGGTTTTGCGAAAAGAGGTACGGGATATGTTTCTGGAAATGCATCAGTATTATGACCGAAAATATACACCAAAGGTAAAATATACCAAAGCTTGTAATTCCTGTTCACTAAAAGATCTTTGCCTTCCTCGAATTGGAAGGACAGTTTCAGTGAAAGCCTATATGGATGAGCGCCTGAGGGAGGAAAATGAATGAAGAAATTGCTGAATACGTTATATGTCACTTCTGAAAACAGTTATCTTTCTCTGGATGGTGAAAATATAGTGGTATTTGAAGACAAAAAAGAGGTTGGCAGGCTCCCTTTACATAATTTGGAAGGAATTGTTTCTTTTGGATACAGAGGAACAAGCCCGGCGCTTATGGGAGCCTGTGCTGACAGAAATATTTCTTTATGCTATGTCACTCCGCAGGGAAAATTTCTGGCAAGAGTGACAGGTAAGATAAAAGGGAATGTAATACTGAGGCAACAGCAATATGAAAGCAGCAGGGATAAGGAAATCAGTCTGTCTATAGCAAAGAACTGTATTACAGGAAAAATTTATAATGCTCGTTGGGTGTTGGAGCGTGCAGTACGTGATCATAGCCTTCAAATCAATACTGACCAGGTAAAAACAGCATCGGTTCATCTGAAACAATCACTGGAATATATAAGAAACAGCCAATCAAAGGAACAGTTGAGAGGATATGAGGGAGAGGCTGCCAGTATTTATTTTGGAGTATTTAATGAACTGATACTACAGCAGAAAAAGGATTTTGTGTTTTGTGGAAGAAATAAAAGACCTCCTTTAGACAATATAAATGCGATGTTGTCTTTTGTATATACGCTTTTAACAAATCAGATTGCTTCTGCATTGGAATGTGTCGGTCTGGACCCCTATATAGGTTATCTACATACAGAAAGGCCCGGAAGAGTATCTTTGGCTTTAGATTTGATAGAAGAATTAAGAGCCCCGCTGGCTGATCGCTTTGTTTTGTCACTTATTAATAAAAAAGTAATTACGAGAAAAAATTTTAAAACAAAAGAAAATGGGGCAGTAATTATGGATGACGAAGCCAGAAAGAGGCTGTTGACAGAATGGCAGAACAGAAAAAAAGAAACAATCACACATCCATTTTTGAAAGAAAAGATTGAGTGGGGAATGGTTCCTTATGTACAGGCAATGCTGCTTGCAAGGTATCTGAGAGGCGATTTAGACGGATATCCGGTTTTTCTGTGGAAATAAGAGGATAAAATTATGATGGTATTGATTACTTATGATGTAAATACAGAAACACCAGCAGGAAAAAAGCGCCTAAGAAAGGTGGCAAAGCAGTGCGTAAATTATGGGAGGCGTGTGCAGAATTCTGTGTTTGAATGTATTTTGGACAATGCTCAGTGTATTATGCTGAAGGCTGTATTATCCGATATTATTGATAAAGAATGTGACAGCCTAAGATTTTATTATCTGGGAAACAAATATCAAACTAAAATAGAGCACATCGGCATGGAAAAAGGGATTTCTGCAGATGACATTTTAATTATGTAAACTGTGTGTAGTGCGAAATATAAGTAAACATAAAATACCCAGGAGATTCGCACATGAAAAAAGCAGAAAATACAGGAAATTATATTGATATAAGTTTCTCAAATAAAAGAAAACAATGTATTTTTGTTACTACTTTACAAAAGTTACTATTTAAATTTGGTGACTTTTGCTGTCGCTCCCCCCGTGGGAGCGTGGATTGAAATTCTTCTGATCCGCGTATCATCGCTTCCAGTCTGGTGTCGCTCCCCCCGTGGGAGCGTGGATTGAAATTTTCAAAAACCGGTTTCCACAGCCTGAAACCCTTGGTCGCTCCCCCCGTGGGAGCGTGGATTGAAATTTTGACATAGTGGTCTACTGGGTCCAGTAATGAGTCGCTCCCCCCGTGGGAGCGTGGATTGAAATTGCTCAGAAGACTTATCTTCCCTCGTCTGAGCCTCGTCGCTCCCCCCGTGGGAGCGTGGATTGAAATCTATACAGTCCTGTCAGCCCCATACACGACATCGTCGCTCCCCCCGTGGGAGCGTGGATTGAAATCTCCTTAGTCAGACAAACCTACAGAACGATCATTGTCGCTCCCCCCGTGGGAACGTGGATTGAAATGAGATTTAAGCCACCTTATCAGCAAACAGCTGTGTCGCTCCCCCCGTGGGAGCGTGGATTGAAATCAGCATAGACCGCTCTGTCCTGCGCCGGAAGCTTGTCGCTCCCCCCCGTGGGAGCGTGGATTGAAATCATTGTCATTGGCCGGATATCTGGCGATCCAGCAGTCGCTCCCCCCGTGGGAGCGTGGATTGAAATATGCGTGTTTGAGGGCTGTTTTTTATGATTCCTGTCGCTCCCCCCGTGGGAGCGTGGATTGAAATCCCTCAATGGTCCAGAACCGGTCTCCGGATACCCGTCGCTCCCCCCGTGGGAGCGTGGGTTGAAATAATAGCTACATTGTAATACGCCTTTGCTCCTTCAGTCGCTCCCCTCGCGGGAGCGTGGATTGAAATATCATTTTTCGCGCAGGATACCCCACCCGACGGAGTCGCTCCCCTCGCGGAAGGTGAATTGAAAAAGGTAAATCTTGAATTACTGGTTTCCAGTAACGCTTTAATGTGATATAATAGCTTGAATTATTTTTTAGGAGGGGAAATCAGTGAAAGAAAGAGAAACTTTTGGCTCACGGCTGGGGTTCATTCTGGTGTCTGCCGGATGTGCCATAGGTCTGGGCAATGTGTGGAAATTCCCATATATGACAGGAAAATACGGTGGAGCAGCGTTTGTTCTTATTTATCTTGTTTTTCTTGTAGTTCTGGGACTTCCTATTCTTGTCAGCGAGTTTGCAGTGGGGCGTGCCAGCAGAAAAAGTACGGCGAAGGCCTTTCATGAACTGGAACCGGAAGGCTCCAACTTCCACAAGTACAGCTATATGGGTATGATCGGAAACTATGTGCTGATGATGTTCTATACCATGGTAGCAGGATGGACCCTGTATTACGGTTACGTAATGGCAACCGGAAAGCTTCAGGGTGCGGATTCTGTACAGATAACAGAATTTTTTGGGAACTTCCAGAAATCTACAGGAACCATGACCTTCTGGATGGTCCTTGCAGTGTTTCTGGCATTTGGAATCTGTTCTCTGGGACTTCAAAACGGAGTTGAGAGAATTACAAAGGTCATGATGCTGTGCCTGTTAGGTCTGATCGTTGTGCTTGCAGTTCATTCTGCTACTTTGGACGGAGCCGTGGAAGGTATTAAATTTTATCTGATTCCGAATTTTGAAAACATGAAAGAAGCCGGGATCGGAAATGTAATATTCGGAGCCATGTCTCAGGCATTTTTCACTCTGAGCATTGGAATCGGAGCCATGGAGATCTTTGGAAGCTATATGAAAAAAGATCTGACACTGGCAGGAGAAAGTCTCAGTATTCTTGTGCTGGATACCTTTGTTGCACTGATGGCAGGCATGATCATTATTCCTGCATGTTTTGCGTTTAACGTGGAGCCGGGTGCAGGTCCGGGGCTTGTATTTATCACACTTCCAAATGTATTTAACCAGATGATGGGTGGAAGACTCTGGGGCGCATTGTTCTTCCTTTTTATGGCATGTGCGGCTCTGTCTACAGTGGTTGCTGTATTTGAAAATATTCTGTCTTTTGCCATTGATCTGTGGGGATGGAGCCGTAAGAAAGCGGTAATGGTAAATATTGTTCTTGTTATCATTCTTTCCATGCCGGCAATCCTTGGTTTTGGACCGTGGTCCGGAATACAGATTTTAGGTGAAGGAACAAACATCATGGATCTGGAAGATTTTATTGTATCTAATAATATTCTGCCTCTTGGTTCTGTATTGTTTGTGCTTTTCTGCGCATCGAAAAGGGGCTGGGGCTGGAAAAACTTTTTAAAGGAAGCAAACACAGGAAAGGGAGTAAAGTTCCCGGCAGGTATCCGCATGTACATGCTGTGGGTAATTCCGGTAGTGGTTTCTGTAATTTACCTGAAAGGCTACTACGACATGTTTAAGCCAAAAGGAATGGAGTACCTTGTTCCGTGGATGATCATTGGTGTGGCAATGCTTGCCCTGGTTGTGTGGATTGCCTTTGGCCATAACAAAAGTAAAAAAGACAGGAGCTGACGGATATGATAGCAGAAAAAATGATTCCTTTTGTTCAGAATAATTCTGCGATCCGTACTATGTTTGAGGAGGGGAATCGTCTGAAAAAACAGTACGGAGCAGATAAAGTATATGATTTCAGCCTGGGAAATCCCAGCGTTCCCGCGCCTGACTGTGTTCGGGAAGCCATTGTTGATCTGGCAAATAATGAGGATCCTGTAACTCTTCACGGGTATATGAATAACGCAGGATTTGAGGATGTGCGTGAAACCATTGCGCAGTCTCTGAACCGCCGTTTTGGGACAGATTTTTCTGCGAAAAACCTGATCATGACAGTGGGAGCTGCAAGCGGACTGAACGTGATTCTGAAAACAGTTTTGAATCCCGGTGAAGAAGTAATTGTTTTTGCACCATATTTTCTGGAATATGGTGCATATGTAAAAAATTATGACGGAAAGCTTGTGGAAATCTCTCCTGATACAGAAACCTTTCAGCCGGATCTGGAGGAACTGGAAAGAAAAATCACTGCAAACACAAGGGCAGTTATTGTAAACAGTCCCCATAATCCTACAGGTGTTATTTATTCGGAAGATACAATTAAGGCTCTGGCAGCCATTCTTGAGAAAAAGCAGAAGGAATATGGCAGTGTGATATATCTGATCTCTGATGAGCCTTATCGTGAGCTTGCCTATGACGGGGCAGAGGTTCCATACCTTACAAAATACTACAAAAACACTGTAGTAGGCTATTCTTACAGCAAATCTCTGTCTCTTCCGGGAGAAAGGATCGGATATCTGGTGATTCCCGATGACCTTGAGGACAGTGAAACAGTAATTGCAGCCGCCGGTATTGCCAACCGTATTCTGGGAAGCGTCAATGCGCCTTCCCTGATGCAGAAGGTGATTGCCCGCTGCGTGGATGCAGAAGTGGATGTGGCGGCCTATGATAAAAATCGTCGGGCTCTCTATAACGGGCTTACTGCCTGTGGTTTTCAGTGCATCAAACCGCAGGGGGCCTTTTATCTTTTTGTGAAATCACCGGTTGCTGATGAAAAGGAATTCTGTGAGGCAGGAAAAAAGTATAATATTCTTATGGTTCCGGGAAGCTCTTTTGCCTGTCCGGGATATGTGAGACTTGCCTACTGCGTTTCCTATGAGACGATTATCAATTCTCTTCCGGAATTTAAAAAGCTGGCAGCAGAGTTTTCCCTGACAGAGGAAAGCTAATGTCGGAAGGAGTAGTATACTCTTCTCACAGTCAGCTGTTTTTATGATGACAAAAAAGAAAATAATAACGTAAAAACGATAACAGGATTCTTTTTCCATAAAACAGGAAGAGAATCCTGTTTAAATTTTATCAATCTTTTTTCGGATAGTCAGCATTTTCTGATCCAGCGCACGGATGACGGCAGCGCACTGCTGAAGTTCCTCGTCGATAAACTGAGTTTCTTTTTTTCCACGCTTATAGCGGAGCTGATGATCCAGATTTGCCCAGTAATCCATGGCGGCAGTGCGGAGCTGAAGCTCTATTTTTATCCATTGGATATCTTCCTGAAAGGGGACTGCTGTTTCCAGGATCAGATGAAGGCTCTGGTAGCCGGAGGCTTTTGGCTCCTGTATGTAATCCTTGATTTTCAGAATGCGGATATCTTTTTGCTTTTTGATCATCTGGGCAACCTGGTAGATATCGTCTACATAAGCGCAGACAGCTCTTACACCAATCAGGTCGTTTATTTTTTCAAGGGCAACATTATAATTCAGTTCAAGCCCTTTTTTCTGCATTTTTTTATATACGCTGTCGTATTCCTTCAGCCGTCCGGTTTTCATCTGAATGACATTGCGCTGATATTTCATGGTAAGGATTGTATTAATAATATCAAGCTTTGCCAGCATAAGGCTGACGGCGCATTTTCCCTTTGTGCAGAATGTTTCAGATGTCAGTGCACGCCTTAACTGCTCTTTCTTTTTCAATTTCTTCTGTTCTTCCTCAATCTGTGCATAAATAAATTTCCAATGGTCTTTTACTGCAATACAACTGTTCATTACTTTACACTCCTTATAATAAATAGAAAAAAAGTCTGAGTTAATTTCGGGTAAAATATATCTGAAAGCCTGAGTGTCTGTCAGAATAACTGTTTGTGGCAGATATCAGCCAGAAAAACAGTCCCCATCAACTAAGATATGCGTTGGTATAAAAAAATATGACAGAAAAGTTTTTGTATATATTAAACAAAAAAAGAGAGATTTAAGATTTATTTTTAAATATTTTTTTATTGAGATAAAGATTGACAAATGATTAACAAACTAATATAATAAAGCCATCAAGATTGACAAATATTTAACGTTAATCAATTAACATAATTATTTGCCGCTCTATCAAAACGAAGTAACAAGTAAGAGAATATAAATGGATTAACAAGGAGGATTTCAAATGGCAAAGACAGAAACCCACATCCCGGCTGTGATCGACACTGCAGAGGCACTGGAAGCAAAAATGGCTGCGATGAAAGAAGCACAGAAACTTTTCGCCACCTATACACAGGAGCAGGTAGACAAAATCTTCAAGGCTGCGGCTACCGCTGCTGACAAAGCGCGTATTCCCCTTGCAAAAATGGCTGTTGAGGAAACAGGCATGGGCGTTGTGGAAGATAAGGTTATTAAGAACCACTACGCAGCAGAGTATATTTACAATGCCTATAAAAACACAAAAACCTGTGGCGTGATCGAAGACGATCCGGTTTATGGAATCAAAAAGATTGCAGAGCCGATTGGCCTGATCGCAGCAGTTATTCCTACAACAAATCCTACCTCCACAGCGATTTTTAAAACACTGATCGCATTAAAAACAAGAAACGCAATTATCATCAGTCCGCATCCTCGCGCAAAAGGCTGTACTATTGCTGCAGCAAAGCTTGTTCTTGAAGCAGCCGTAAAGGCAGGCGCTCCGGAGGGCATTATCGGATGGATCGATGTTCCAAGCCTTGAGCTTACCAACCTGGTTATGAAGGAAGCAGACATTATTCTTGCGACAGGTGGTCCGGGAATGGTTAAAGCTGCATATTCTTCCGGAAAGCCGGCTCTTGGCGTTGGCGCCGGAAATACACCGGTTATCATTGACGATACGGCAGATGTACGTCTGGCAGTAAACTCCATTATCCATTCAAAAACCTTTGACAATGGTATGATCTGCGCTTCCGAGCAGTCTGTTATTGTACTGGAAAGTGTATATAAAGCAGTAAAGGAAGAGTTTATTTACAGAGGCTGCTATTTCCTGAAAAAGGATGAGCTTGACAAGGTAAGAAAAACAATTATTATTAACGGCGCGCTGAATGCGAAGATCGTAGGTCAGAAGGCTGCTACAATTGCGGAAATGGCCGGTGTGACTGTTCCGGCAGAAACAAAGATCCTTATTGGTGAGGTTGAGTCTGTGGACATCAGCGAAGAATTTGCTCATGAAAAACTTTCACCGGTACTTGCCATGTACAAGGCAAAAACCTTTGACGAGGCTCTTGCAAAGGCTGAACAGCTGGTAGCTGACGGCGGATACGGACATACCTCTTCCCTTTACATCAATGTAAACGAGAAGGAAAAAATGGCAAAACATGCAACAGCAATGAAAACCTGCCGTATTCTGATCAATACACCATCCTCTCAGGGCGGAATCGGAGATCTTTATAACTTTAAGCTTGTTCCTTCCCTTACTCTGGGTTGCGGCTCCTGGGGCGGCAACTCTGTTTCTGAAAACGTTGGAGTAAAACATCTGATCAATATTAAAACTGTTGCAGAGAGGAGAGAGAACATGCTCTGGATGAGAACACCGGAAAAGGTTTATTTCAAAAAAGGCTGTATGCCGGTTGCCCTTGATGAACTGGGAACTGTTATGGGCAAAAAACGCTGCTTTATCGTAACCGACTCTTTCCTTTACAAAAATGGATATACAAAGGCTATTGAGGATAAACTGGATCAGATGGGCATTGTTCACACCTGTTTCTCTGATGTAGAGCCGGATCCGTCTCTTGCATCTGCAAAAGCAGGAGCAGCAGCAATGCGCGCTTTTGAGCCGGACTGCATTATCGCTCTTGGCGGTGGTTCTGCAATGGATGCCGGAAAAGTTATGTGGGTGCTTTATGAGAATCCTGACGCTGATTTTGACGATATGGCAATGGATTTCATGGATATCCGCAAGAGAATCTATACCTTCCCGAAAATGGGTAAAAAAGCTTACTTTGTAGCAATCCCAACATCTTCCGGTACAGGTTCTGAGGTAACTCCGTTTGCCATTATTACAGACAAAGAAACAGGAATCAAATGGCCTCTTGCAGACTATGAACTGATGCCGAACATGGCTATTGTTGATACAGACAACATGATGAGCGCTCCGAAAGGCCTGACCTGCGCTTCCGGTATTGACGTTATGACTCACGCGATCGAGGCATATGTTTCCGTAATGGCTTCTGACTATACAGACAGTCTTGCTCTGAAAGCAATCAAGCTGGTATTTGATTATCTTCCAAGAGCTTACAGAGACGGAAATGATGTGGAGGCAAGAGACCATATGGCAAACGCTTCCTGCATGGCTGGTATGGCTTTTGCAAACGCTTTCCTTGGAGTAAATCATTCTCTTGCTCATAAGCTTGGCGCTTTCCATCATATTCCTCACGGAATTGCAAATGCTCTGGTTCTCACAGATGTAATGCGTTATAATAGTGTTGAGGTACCGACAAAAATGGGAACATTCCCGCAGTATCAGTATCCGCACACACTTGCACGTTATGCAGAGATCGGACGTTTCGTAGGTCTTACAGGCAAAAATGATCAGGAAGTATTTGAAAAACTTCTTGAGAAGCTGGAAGAGCTGAAGAAGATCATTGAGATCAAGCCAACCATCAAAGATTATGGCGTAGATGAGAAATATTTCCTGGATACTCTGGATGAGATGACTGAACAGGCGTTCAACGACCAGTGTACAGGAGCGAACCCGAGATATCCGTTAATGGCTGAGCTGAAGGAAATCTATCTGAAAGCATACTACGGAAAAGAGTCCAAATAAGAAAAGGGAGGGTATTTACCATGAAGCTGAAAGACAAAAAGGTATTTTTGACACGTCCATATAAAGTTGTCTACAAAGATGGAGACCGTATTATCAAGGTATTTACCAAAGAGCACGGAAAGGCAAATGTCTTTAATGAGGCTCTCTGCCAGGCCCGCGTAGAGGAAAGCGGCCTGGATATCCCGAAGGTTCTGGAGGTAACTGAGATCGATGGCGAGTGGGCCATTGTGATCGAATATGCAGAAGGCAAAACTCTGGAACAGCTGATGAACGAGAATCCGGATAAGCTTGAGGAATACATGGAGAAATTTGTAGATCTTCAGCTTTCCATGCATGAGAAAAAAGCTCCGCGTCTTACGCTCCAGAAGGACAAATTTGCCCGCAAGATCGAGAGTATGAAAGATAAGCTGGATGCTACTGTCCGCTATGAGCTGCTGACAAGACTGGATTCCATGCCAAACCACACCAAGCTCTGCCATGGGGATTTTAACCCAAGCAACGTGATCGTTGCAGAGGACGGAACTATGAAGATCGTAGACTGGTCCCATGCAACTCAGGGAAATGCCAGCGGCGATGCAGCCATTACTTATCTGGAATTTGCTCTGAAGGATGAAAAAATGGCTGACCTGTACCTGAAGCTTTTCTGCAAGAAGAGCGATACCGCAAAGCAGTATGTACAGAAATGGCTTCCGATTGCGGCGGCAGCCCAGCTTACCAAAGATGTAAAAGAGGAAGAGGAATTCCTGCTTCGCTGGACAGACATCATTGATTTCCAGTAAACTTTATAGAAAAACCATTTGAAACAAATCCCTTTATTATTTATAAAATCCCCGGGCCGACTGTGTCGGTTCCGGGGATCAGATTTTTATTTCTTCTATGGTTCCTGCATCTATACGATATACCTTATCACATAATTCATGAATATCTTCCTGCATATGACTGGCAAGAAGAATAGTTTTTCCTTCACTTCTAAGCCGCAGAAAAAGTTTTCGCATTTGTGAAGCACCCTGATCATCTAATCCATGCGGATGAAAGATGACCATATGAAAAACGGACAGTTAAAGGCCGCATATAATGTTCAGATCGCAGTAGAGAATTATTTCATTGTCCAAGCTTATGTAAGTAATGACCGGACAGATTATAATACATTGATCCCTGTATTGGAAAAGCACAAAAATGCGTTTGGAGAAATTTTGGAGTAAGTAACTGCCGACAGTGGTTATTGCAGTGAAAAAAATCTTCTGTACTTAAAGAAACACAGCATTTCCAGTTATATCAAGCTTCAGGATCATGAAAAACGGAAAACACGTGCATACACGGAAGAGATCGGAAAGTATTACAATATGAAAACGCAGATATTTGAGGATGAACTTTATTATATCTGCCATGACGGAAGAGAACTCCATCATATCAGGACCGAGAAAAAAGAACAGGCTGGTTATACACAAAACTTTGAGGTGTATGGATGTCCCGATTGCAGCGGCTGCATGCATAAAGCAAAATGTCTCTATAAATATGATGCTGAAAAAGATGCAGAGAAAAATAAGGTTATGAAGATCAATGAACAATGGGAAGCTTTAAAAGAAGAATCCCATGCAAACGTTCAGAGTGAGAAGGGAATATTAAACCGTCAGATCCGTTCCATCCAGACCGAGGGACATTTTGGAGACATCAAAGAAAACGACAGTTTCCGGAGGTTCAATTATCGGACATCAGAAAAAGTATACAAAGAATTTATGATGTATGCGATTGGAAGAAATATCAATAAATACCATCGTTTTCTTCATGATGAAATCAAGAAATTTGAAGGAAAAACCGAAGAAAAGACTGCTTAGAAAAAGCGTGCTATCAAAAATGCAGTCAAGGGGTTTTTGTGCCCTAAAATACATACAGGAAAGAGAAAAATAAAAATCTCCTATAGAAAATCAGATATAAAAACACTGAGTTCTACAGGAGATTCTTATTTTAAGATTTAGGAGCTAAAAATTGGTATTTACCGACAGCTCCCTTTGAGAAATTATTTGGTTTGAAAAAGCATTGCAGATATATAAAAATGTTTGTCATCCCAACTTGTTTCTAATACTCCACCAGTTTCTGTTACGATTCGTTTTACACTTTGAAGGCCGATTCCATGGCTGCCTTTTTCCTTTTTTCTGGTAGTTAGATTTCCGTTTTTGTGAGAAATAATACCGTCATAGCTGTTTTCGATTTTTATAAGCAGCGCATTTTTGGTCTCTATCAGTTTAATGCTTAAATATTTTTCTTCTGAATTTTGTGAAGCAGAAATTGCATTTTCCAGAAGATTTCCAATCACAACACTCGCATAGAAGCTGTTCAGATTCAGCTCGTTGGAAATTCCAATATGTACATGAAGCTGATCTAAAGATTCTTTGGCTTCATTCAGGAAATAATTTAATATACTGTCAATTTCTTTGTTTCCAGAAGAGGCATATTCTTCCGGATTGCAGATATGACGTTCCATTTGAGCGATATAATTCAGAACTTCTGCTTTTTGATTATTCTGAATGAGATGTGTAAGCGAAAAAATATGATGCTTCAAATCATGACGTATTTCTCGGATCTGCGCATAGGATTCCGTTATAATATTCAACTGCCGGCTGTATCCGGATACCAGCTTTTCCAGATTCTCTTTATCGGCTTTTTCTTTATAATAATTCTGCAGAGCATCATATAGATATATAATTAGTACATTAATAATTAAAATACCTAAAATAAGTTCTGTTACAGATTCGCCGAAATTTCTTCTAATCATTGTTATTTTTAGCATCATGGCAAAGCTTAGTAATGGAATTAAAAGAACACTTCCCCATAGATATACAGGAAGTTCCATATTTTTTGTTCGCAATTTGATTGTCTTTTCATAAAGGACTGCAATTACCAACATTCCCATTCCCATGATACATTGGAGGATCCCTTCTGTAACGGAATCCTGCCCGGGATATGATTCAGGCATAAATAGTAATAAACTTTCCGTCATAATGTTTACTACATAGATACTGGTGACTACAACGATTTTTTTCAGGACAGTACCTGTGTAACACAAAGAAATTATACTCAGAGAAAGAATATTCAAAGTAAATGTTATATAAACCTGATGTACAAGATAATATCCTGCGCTTGTAAAAAGAATGAAACAAAAATAAGCTGAAATTTTATGCCATCGAAGTTCTTTTTTTGAATCAAAAAGTACCTCCATTCCACGATATATAGCATATACTCTTATAATATTTCCTATAATTCCTAATAAGATCCCTTCCATATTTTATCCTCAAAGCAGTTCATATTGCATAAATTTTACCTTTACCTCTTTTTTCTTTGACGGAGAAATTCCAAGTACTGTTCCATCCGTCATTTTTATTTTGTCAGCAGAGTATTCTGATATATAATTAAGATTTATCAAATATGATTTATGTATTTGGATAAAGGTCATATCTGGCAGTTTTTTTACAGTATCGCTGAGTTTTCCTCTAAATTGGATGTACTCTCCTGTGTGAAGAGCCATTGTAATTTGCTTGTTTTGGCTGATGCAGTACATAATATTCTCAACAGGTATTCTTTTTGCAGTTTTATTTGATGAATATACAAATATTTTCTTATTAATTATATGCCTTTTTTTCATGGTTTCCAGAGATCCGGAAACTTCTGAATATTTAAGTGGCTTTACAAGAAAATCTAAAGGTCTGCATTGGAAAAGATCCATGGCATAATGTGTTTTGGAGGATATATACACAATTTCTATCTGGAAAGAGATTTGTCAAGGGTGTTTTCTCCACTAAAACACCCTTGTTTTGTAAAAAAAACTATGATGTATAAAACAAATATATTGCACTAAATTATAATATGGTCTTAAGTGCATTTACCAACACATCAATATGCTCTTTCTGCAAAATCAACGGAGGCAACAGACGAATTACATGTGAACCCGAGGGAATTACGATAATCCCCGCTTCTTGCAAAGCATTTATGAAGTGTGCAGCAGGCACAGACAGTTCAATGCCTTTCATAAGGCCCAATCCACGCACCTCTTTGATTACAACTTTTTGGGCAGCCAATTCAGATAACGCCTTATCCAGATAGAGCGTCATCGCCCTGACGTTCGCTAATATGTCATACTGTTGGTAAAACTGGAATACAGCAGTAACGGCTGCTGCTGCCAGAGGATTGGAACCGTAAGTTGTACCATGATCTCCTGCACGCAATACACCGGTCGCTGCCCCTCTGGTTCCAATTGCACCTACCGGAACTCCACATCCCAAAGCCTTTGCCGAAACAACAATATCGGGAACAATATCATACAATTGATACGCAAACATATTCCCGCTTCTACCCATGCCACATTGAATTTCATCCGAAACCATCAAAATTTCGTTCTCATCACAGAGCTTTCGAACTCCTTTGATGAAGTAATCAGTGGCAGGATAAATTCCGCCCTCTCCTTGTACTGTTTCCATGAAAATTGCACAGGTATTGTCAGTAATCAAACGTTTGACGTTTTCCAGATCATTGAAGTCAGCAAATTTAACATGGGCAAGCATAGGAGCAAAAGGTTTCTGGTAGGCTGCTTTTCCCGTTACCGATAATGCTCCCATAGATCTACCATGAAAGGATTTCTTCATGGCAATAATCTCTCCATTATGATTATTATGCTTCAAAAAATGATATTTCTTAGCAATTTTAATTGCACCTTCAATGGCTTCCGTTCCAGAGTTAGTGAAAAACACCTGCTCCATACCTGATGCCTGATTAAACAGCTTTGCAGCTTCAATTGCCGGAACATTATAAAAAAGATTAGATGTGTGCAGCAGCTTTTCCATCTGTTCTTGCAGTGCGCGTGTGTAATTCGGATCGTGATATCCCAGGGCACACACACCGATTCCAGACCCGAAATCCAGATACCGTTTTCCCTCTGTATCATAAAGGTACATACCTTCTCCATGATCCAAGACAATAGGATAACGGTTATATACAGGAACAAACTGCTGATTTGCTTGTTCAATATAAGGATTCATTTCAGTCTTTTTCCTCCACCACTTCAATTTTAAACACATTGATCACATCCACATCTGGACAACAGAATACAATGGAGCCATCCGGTTGGCTGGGAAGTTTTCCGCCGTACCGCAGAATGTCAATGTAAGGGAAAGCCACATGCATGGCCATTGGACAGAGATTGCCTCTTTCGGTATCAAAGTCAAAGGTGTCTCCAATTTGATGACCACGATGACACCCCATATGACCTTTTTGATCAATTAAACTGATTTTAATTTTAGGCTTTTTCATCATTGATTTCCTCCAAAAATTGTTCAATGGGAATTCCCTTGTATTTATCAATATCATGCACATTGGCATAAATAATTTTTTCGAGTTGTCTCATTGCGATTTCTACGCTCTCTAAAAGCAGTCCTGATTTTAAATAATGCCCTACTACAATTGCCATAAAAATATCCCCTGTGCCCGGAAAACGCACCGGTATTTCATCATAAGGGAGCAAGACACACGAATTTTTCGGAGAGTTTTTTACAACAGTAAACATTCTTCCGTTAATGTTTGCGCTTGTAATCACAACCGATTTAGCACCAAGCATATGTAGTCGATTTGCGATTACTTCAATTTCCGCCTCAGAATAGGTGTTTTTAACTGTGTATCCGGATAAAAAACACGCCTCCGTAATATTGGGGATAATCACATCTGCAATAGAACACAACCGTTTCATATAAGTGACTGCTTGATCTGTCACACCATTGTATCGTTTTCCGTCATCCCCCATAATAGGGTCAACAAAAATCGAAGTACCTGATTTTTGTTGTTCTTTGCAATATTCATATATGAGACATGATTGTTTTTCTGACACAATAAATCCAGTACAGATTGCGTCGAAAGAAAACATGAGTTTCTTCCATACCAGAAGCGTATTTTCCATATATTCTGTTGTGTCCAAAATATCAAACTGCCCATAATCCAGAGTGTTGGAAACGAGTGCAGTCGGCAAATTGAAAGTTTCAAATTTCAAGTGAGATAAAACAGGAATCATGACAGATAAGGCGACCTTTCCATACCCCGCCATATCATTGACCAGTAAAATTCGAGTTTGCTTTTTATCTTCCATAGCCATACTCCCTCAGTAACTCAAATAACAAAGTCTGCACAGCATTTTTCCTGACTCTGTTTGAAAAATCTTCTGTAATGTGGTTTCTACTGTGTTCTTTCCCAGATTATCTTCATAAAAATTCACTAAAAAATCCGCTTCCACAAGAATCTGATAGTCAATCCCGTCTATATCTGTGTAAGTGTGATGATGGCCAACCAAATAGCAGATGCGTTCAATATCTGCTTCTTCAAACTTAAGCTTTTTTAACATTTTTCGAGCATATGCAGGACCTTCCTGCTCTTGCAATTTTCCATTACACCTTCCGTATTTTTCTTCTGACGGACGGATTCCGATATCGTGTACCAGTGCTGCACATTCGGCTAAAAACTGGGTGTGTTCATCCAGCTGTTCCATATGGCCAATCATCTGTGCAAAGCGATGCACCTTTATCAAATGGTGAATACGCTGGGGATCGTTTTGATTGAAAGCAATCATTTCTTGCGTTAAAAGATCGACTATTTTTTCCAGATTCATAAAGTCCTCCTATTTCACTTCCTCTTTTAAACAAAGTGCCAACAACTCTTTCCCTCCATCAGTTTGGAAAAGCCCTTTGATATATTCTGCTTTTTTTCGATCTGGGCGAGTTTCGTAACAGTTTACAATGAGATCTGCTTCTATCAGAAGCTGTAAAAGTTTGTTTTTGATATCATCGTAATCATGATGGCAGATAACTAAGTCGATAATTCTTGGAATATACGAGGAAAGGTAATTTGCTTCTTTTAAAAAACGAGTGACAAGAAGCGGAACTGCCTGCTTCTGATTATCTTGACTGGCATCCCCGTTATAATGTTCTTTACAATACTTGATTGCAATATCATGTAAAATCGCGGCTGCTTGTAGTATCTGCTGTTCTTCGACGGGAAGCTTCTCTTGCTCTCCCAATAATTTAGCCAATGCGTAAACCTTAAGGATGTGCTGTGTACGCCTGCTATGCCCTTCCTCATAGCACATTGCGTTATACAAGAGATGAGTTTCATCGTTTATCACGTTGACAATCATCCTTTCATGAAAAGATTTTAATATCTTTTTATAGAATATAACATTACAAACGGGTCTTGCGTTGCGCTTGCAACATATAATTCAAAATGCTATACTTTAAATTAGGAAAGGAGGGACAGCATGAGGCTTGATATTGAACAACTAACCTTACTTCCTATTTTCAAAGGCATTCGTGAGGAAGATCTTCCGGCAATGTTGACCTGCCTGGGAAGTTTTCAGAAAAAATATCAGAAAGATGAAGTTATTTTTTTGGAAAGCAATGAAGTCAGAAATGTTGGTATTATATTGTCTGGAACTGTGCATATGGTCAAGGATGACTCCGAAGGCTATCAAACACTTCTTGTTGTAATGAAAGAGAATGAACTATTTGGGGAATCATTTTCCTGCGGAAGTCATTTAGATGCACAGGTCAGCTTTTTGACTGCTGCACCTTGTGAAGTTTTGTTTTTGCCCTTTCACAAAGTCATCCATTCCTGTAAGATGAGCTGCACCTTCCATCATCGGCTGATTGAGAACATGGTCCAGTTGATTGGAGATAAAAATGTCCAGTTGATGCACAAAATTGAAGTGATTTCCAAAAAGACACTTCGAGAAAAAATATTAGCATACTTACGACAACAGGCTATGGAGCAGAGCAGCAAACAATTTACAATTCCTTTGGGACGGCTCGAATTGGCTGAATACCTGTGTGCTGATCGTAGTGCAGTGACCAGAGAATTGTCCTATATGCAGCGAGATGGTCTAATTATTTATGATAAAAACACATTTCAGCTGCTATAATAAAAAAGCACAGATCTTTATGTTGTAAATAGGAAAAACCTGTTTGAGAAAATATTGGGGGTTACTCATATTTTTAAAATTCCATAAGGTCCCAATTAGCTCATTGGCACCACAGAAAGCCCACGCCTCCGGTTCTCTTTCCGGCTGCGTGGGCTTTTTTTCGGCCATTGCTTTATTTCTTGTTTTGCAGCTGTTCATGGGCTTCCTGCTGGACAATCAGCCCCGCCGAAAAGCCATACTTGAAATGGCTCTCACTTTCCTCGCATTGGGCAATAGCGTTCTGCGCCCGGAGTTCCTCCACCAGAGCATAGTCCTCTTTGCTGAGCCGCTGGGATAACTGATCCATCAACGCTGCACAGGTTTGGACTGCCTTGCGG
>SAMEA3387508__coassemble_878_pt1 | contig 24545 bp, 19 predicted proteins | sample SAMEA3387508__metabat2_high_PE_018 | metagenome-assembled genome bin SAMEA3387508 (sample SAMEA3387508) | Felis catus | biome: Faeces | place: United Kingdom | collected 2012 | reverse complement strand
GAACAAACTGCCTCTGAAGACCGGGATTTTTCCTTTCCGGTATGGTAATATGGCTGCAGAAGGCCTTCCAGAGATTCTCATACTCATCTGACTGTACCGGATCCATCTCTTGTGTATTTAATACTGCCTGTATATAAACCGTACATTCTCCGCCCTGCTCATGAGCCAGAACCTTCTGCCTTTTTTTGTCATAGATCATCCAGTTTTCATTTGGAAAACGATCTGAAAAATGGGGCGCCAGAAGTTCCAGGATGTCATTTTCCGGCTGAATTTCCGAAAAAAGTACTCCGCTGCCAATCTCACGGAACCTTACAAATCCGTAAAATCTATGAATCTCATGCCATACCTTGACCTGAAGTGAAGAGACAAGACTCACAGCCGGATCTGCCAGAGCTTCCAGTACCCGCGTATCAGCCCTTCCCTGTTCCAGCGCTCTGCGAAGCAAATAAAAAATTGCCGTTCCCTTTTCCGGATGAACAGATGCCGCAGCATAGCACACTGCTTCATAAACCTGTCCGCCAAGCCTGTTTTTTATCGTTCTGGCAACCTTAAATGCCTTGACGGAATCTGAGACGATCTCCAGGTTTTCCGTAAAAAGCTCCGGATGATCCGGTTCTCTGACAGCAATCCCCACGGAGAATCCTCTGTTTTCCCAGCGCCAGCCGTCATAAACAGCCGTAAAGATCCCTTCCATCGTATCGTCACAGATCAGCACTTTCTTTTTATATTCCACAAACGCTCACCCCTTCCATTCCCGGAACAGCCAGATCTGCGTCAAACAGCGACAGCTGTCTGTAGGTAATCCCCGTATCTGCAGAATTTTTTCCGGTGCCTGTTTCCAGAATATTTCTTACTATATAATCCTCATCCAGCTTTACCGGATACATCTGTCTTCCATTGCAGGTAATAAAATATACTGCCCTCTTCAGCACCACTCCGATCTTTTTCAGATCAGAAAAATCCAGCGTATGATATCTCCTGGCTCCCATAATCCTCCTGGCAGATTTCTCGCCGATTCCGGGAACCCGGAGAAGCGTCCGGTAGTCTGCCCGGTTGATCTCCACAGGAAAACATTCCAGATGACTGATGGCCCAGTCGCATTTGGGATCCAGGAACAGATTAAAGTTCGGATGCTTTTCTGACAAAAGCTCTTCTGCCCGGAAGCCATAAAACCTGAGGAGCCAGTCTGCCTGATACAGCCGGTGTTCTCTTAAAAGCGGCGGCCCCTGCGGAAGAACAGGAAGATCTTTATCTTCATTCACAGATACAAAAGCAGAATAAAATACACGCTTCAGAGAAAACTGCCTGTACAGCGCCTCTGCCACAGAGACGATCTGGTAGTCACTTTCTCCTGCTGCTCCTACGATCATCTGAGTGCTCTGCCCGGCAGGCACAAATTCCGGAGCATGCCGGTAAAGCACCAGCTCCTGTCTGTTTTCTTCCCTTCTGTTCTGTATCTGTTTCATGGGACGGAGAATCGTAGTCCTGCTTTTATGGGGAGCCAGCTTTTTCAGTCCCTCCGCAGTAGGAAGTTCCAGGTTCACGCTCATACGGTCCGCCAGATAACCTGCTTTTTGGATCAGCTCCGGTGAAGCCCCCGGAATTGCTTTCAGGTGAATATACCCCTGAAAATGATATTGTTTCCTTAAAATTTCCACAGAGCGGATCAGCTCTTCCATGGTAGCATCCGGAGAACCCTTTACCCCGGAGCTTAAAAACAGCCCCTCAATATAATTTCTTCTGTAAAATTCTATGGTGAGCCTGCTGATCTCTTCCGGGGTAAAGCTTGCCCGCACCACATCACTGGAAGCGCGGTTCACGCAGTATTTACAGTCAAATACACACTCGTTGGTATAAAGGACTTTCAGAAGGCTGATGCACCTTCCGTCTCCTGCAAAGCTGTGGCAGATGCCTGCTGAAATGCTGTTTCCGATCCCTGTCCCGTCTCCTTTTCTTGCTGTTCCGCTGGAGGTACAGGCAACATCATATTTTGCTGCATCTGCCAGTATTCCCAGCTTTTCCATTACTGTCATTGACTCCTGAATAACCATATGGGCCTCCCAAACATTTGTTTGTAATTATTTTAATCCAAACAGACGTTTGTGTCAACCCAATAAAACGGGATGAACTAAAAAATTCCAGAACAAATCTGGAATTTTTTATTACGTAATTATTTCAATTTTAAAGCTGTGTTTCCACAAAGATATCATAGATCGCTTTTACAGCAGTCTCAAAATCACGGTTCTCAACGCCTATGATAATATTCAGCTCACTGGATCCCTGATCGATCATTTTTACGTTTACGTGAGCATGAGCCAGGGCTGCAAATACTCGGCCTGCAGTTCCCCTCTGAGATTTCATTCCCCGTCCCACGACAGCGATCAGAGCAAGGTCTGATTCCATTTCCACAAAGTCAGGCTGTACGGCTCTGTGAATGCCTGCGATCACCTGCTGCTCCTTCTCTTCAAATTCATCCTGATGCACATAAACTGTCATGGTATCAATTCCGGAGGGAACATGTTCAAAATTAATTCCCTGATCTTCAAAAACCTGAAGGATCTTTCTTCCGAAGCCTACCTCGCTGTTCATCATGGATTTTTCGATGTTAATAGAACAGAACCCTTTTTTGCCTGCAATTCCTGTGATCACATATCTTGGCTTGCGGCAGGTGCTTTCCACAATAAAGGTTCCCTTGTCCTGAGGACGGTTTGTATTTCTGATATTGATGGGTATCCCCTCTTTCCTTACAGGGAAAATGGCTTCCTCATGAAGTACTGTCGCGCCCATATAGGAAAGTTCGCGAAGCTCTCTGTAAGTAATCGTTTCGATCACAGCCGGATTCTCCACGATCCTGGGATCTGTTACCAGGAAACCGGAAACATCTGTCCAGTTCTCATAAATATCCGCATGGACTGCTCTTGCCACCAGAGAACCGGTCACATCAGAGCCTCCCCTGGAAAATGTCTGAACGGTTCCGTCCTCCTTTGCCCCATAAAATCCCGGAATCACTGCGCGCTCACATTTAGAAAGACGTTTGCCAAGAAGACGGTCTGTTTTCTCCCCGTCAAAGTTGCCGTTTTTATCAAAACGGATCACAGATGCAGCGTCAACAAACTCATATCCAAGATACGCTGCCATAATTTTTCCGTTTAAAAACTCACCTCTGGAAGCTGCGTAGTCTGTGCCTGCCTGCGCTCTGAAATCTGCTTCTATCTGAGCAAACTCTTCCTCCAGGGAAAGCTTAAGATCAAGACCTCTGATGATCTCATAATAGCGCTCTTTGATCTCCTGAAAGATTCCGCCGAACTCTTTCCCCTGGGCAGCTTTGTCATAGCATGCATACAGAAGGTCTGTTACCTTTGTATCACCGGAAAATCTTTTTCCGGGCGCAGACGGTACCACATAACGTCTACCTTCCTCACTGCGGATAATGTCTCCGACTTTACGGAACTGCTCTGCATTTGCCAAAGAGCTTCCTCCGAATTTTACCACTTTTTTCATAATACTTCCTCTCACCCTTCTTCATTTAATAGCTGCATCCAAAAAACGCAGCATAATAGAAAATCTGACTTTTATTTTATTGAAAAAGGAAGATTTTTGCAAGTATTTCTTTGATTTTATCGAAAATATAATGATATACTCAAGTATAGCTGCATTACCGCCCGTCACTGTTTACATGTAATAATCCTGCAAGGCGTCTCGGCATAAAAATCCCAGAATCCCGAAACATACTGGGCAAAATGACACTACCGAAGATGATCCGGAATGTATTTCGGTCAGGTTGCCTCAAACGTAAGGAACAGCCTCCGTTTACGCGCAATATTCCTTCATGATATTTTCCAGCGCAGACGCACTGCTGGTATGGCATCTGCATACGGGAATAGATTTTCTCTTTGCCTCTTCCACCGCACAGTTGACCATTTTGTGAGATACTGTGTTGGTAAAAAGAATCAGAAGATCCGGCGCTCCGATTTTCTTTTTCATAGTACCTTTTTCTTTTGCAAAAACTTTTGCCTTACATCCATAGCCTTTGCAGATATTTTCATACTGACATACCATACGCTCATTACCGCCCACAATCACAACACTCATATCCCGCTCTCCTTTGTTATTTATAACTAACTTAAAGTTAAAAATTTGAGTTAGCGTTTGCTAACTCGTTGTAAACATCTTATCACAGGATTTTTTATTTGTCAAAAGATTTTTGTTCTTTTTTATGCTCTGTCACCTCACAGACTGTCAGAACCCTTTCTTTTACATGAAATTTTATATTTTTGCTTCCATAAGAAAGCCCATAGATCCTGTTGGGATCCTCCTGATAACCCGGTCTGGGATCGTTTTCCAGAACCTCTGTAAGAGCCGCTCTCTGTTCCTCTGGAATTTTCTCCAGAAGCTCCTTCGGAAACTCTACGGCAAGTCTGCTCCTCTCAATCTGATCGGTAAATCCTCCCGCTGCCCCGGGATGACTTTCCACATAAGGAAGGTACGGTTTAATATCAAAAACAGGAGTGCCGTCCATAAGGTCTGCGCCCGATACATGAAGTATGGTTCCCAGCCTTGGATGCTGCTCCACCTTTTCCAGCCGGACACAGGACAGCCCCAGATGATTGGGACGAAAGGGGGATCTGGTGGCAAAAACGCCTTTCCGCACATTTCCTCCCAGTCTGGGAGGACGTACTGTAGGGGACCACCCTTTTTCCACTGCCTCTGAAAACTGCCAGATCAGCCAGATATAATCATACTCCTCAATTCCGCGGAAGGCTTCCGGCCTCCTGTATTCCGGCTCAAAAATAATCTGAGCCTTCTGCTCTTTCAGCCATCCGCTCTGATGAGGAACACCAAATTTTTCCGGAAAGTCATTGTGGATCCGCGCAATGATCTGCAGACTGTGTTCAGACATTTCCCTCTCCTTCAAACACTTTATCATAGTCATAATTCATATAGTATTCTTTTACAGAGTCAATTTTATCTTTATAATTATCTGCTGTCAGAAGACCTGTTCCCTCATAGATCCAGTCAATGATCCTGTCACTGACCGCAGAACCATAATGATAAATATCCATATACTGATCAAGATCTGTTATCGTTTCATACTGATCCGCAAAGGTATAAAGACGCACATTTTCATAAGGAAGCAGCAGCTCTGCCTGAAGCTTTTCTGCTTCGCAGTATTTTTCAATCATCCCTTTGCGATACTCCGAATCCCACCAGGCAATGCTGTAAGGAGGCGTATAAAAATAAAACATGGTATCCGGATTTTCTCTTACTGTTTCCAGAATATTTGTTTCCACGTTATGTATGACCGCCTGTCTGTCCTCCTCTGAAAAAGGCATCTGCTCTGTGGTTTCTGCCGGTCTTTCATAGCTTTTTATTACCTGCTCTCTGCCTACCGGATGTTCGTTTTCCCAGAAACTGTACTCATCCATTGTGGTGGTGGGTTTTCCCTGAAGGTTATGCTTAATTACATCAAGAGTATCATTCAGAAAAATCTCTTTGTTCAGAAGATAATTGACATCATTAAAAATATTATTGTCATAAAGATATTCCGGATAATTATCATAATTATGTACGTTCTCATCCTGGAATATTTTATTATAATCCAGACACCGGAAAATGATCTTTGTATCCGGATTTGCTTTTAGTACCTTTCTCACCTCCTGGTCGATGGTCCAGTATGTTTCTCCTGTAAGAGTCACTTTTATGGACTTTGTACCAAAAAGGCTGTCAAACTGCGATGTCTTGAAATTCTGCATCATAGACGTTCCCACAATTGCAGCATCATAGTCATAGGTTTTGATAATTCCGTCATTCAGATACCGTTCCATTCCGTCATTCAGAGGATATTCCACCCCTTCCAGCGCCTTATGATAATGAAAAAACGGATCCAGAACTACAGTGATGCCTCCTACACACAGCAAAGCTGCCGCAGTTCCTCCAAGCACAAGTTTTATAAATTTACGGCTGTCCATCTCTGTCTCCTTTTAAAAATTAAAGTAAAGAAATTCCGATATACCGGAAAGGGATAAAATTCCCCATACCAGGAATATAATTGTTGCAAGCGCAATACTTACCGTAGGACGGAAAGGCTTTTCCTGATTGTTTCTGAATGCCAGACAGATAAAAAGGCAGCCTCCCAGGAAGAGGAGCGCGTCAAATCCTCTGATGGAAGAAACAATATCATTAACTCCAGGAATATGGTTATAAAGCATGGAGATTTCCTTCAACTGAAACTGATTGAGCATTCCTGCCCTCACATTCAGGTTCTGGAAGCTGAAAATTGTTTTAATCACAGACCATGCCTGAGAAATTGACTCTGCCCGGAAAAAGATCCAGGTAATATTAACAAATAAGAATGTAAGCATCCACTGAAGAGCGGTATGCATTCTTCCCCACTGCTTTTTAAACATTCTGGTAAATGCATTTGCCAGACCATGAAGGAATCCCCAGAAAATAAATGTCCAGTTTGCCCCGTGCCACAGTCCGCTGACCAGAAAAACAATAATAATATTGATGTATGTACGAACTGTACCCTTTCGGCTTCCTCCCAGAGGGAAATATACATAAGTGCGAAGAAAACGGGTCAGTGTCAGATGCCAGCGGTTCCAGAAATCCACCACAGACACTGCTTTATACGGCGAATTAAAGTTCATTGGAATCTTAATATTAAACATGGCGCCCAGGCCTGTTGCCATATCTGAATATCCGCTGAAATCAAAGTAGATCTGGAATGTATAGGACAGCATCATCAGGATTCCTTCCATTGATGTAATGCCTGCGTCCACATTTCCATATCCCCAGCTGACTGCCTTGCTGAGCGTATCTGCTATAATCACCTTTTTCAAAAGTCCTGCTGAAAATACATATAAACCATAGGACATATTATCTGAATTGATCTTCCAGTTTTTCCTGTCTGCAAACTGGGGAAGAACCTCGTTGTGCAGTACAATAGGACCGGCTACAAGCTGAGGGAAAAAGGTAACAAACAACGCATAATCTACAAAGTTATACTCTTTTGTCTCTCCCTTATAGGAATCAATCACATAGGATACCTGCTGGAAGGTAAAAAAGCTGATTCCCAGCGGCAGGATAATATGCTTAAGTTCAAAACCGGCAGAAAATGCTTTGTTCAGATTGTCAACAAAGAAATCATAATACTTGAAATAAAAGATCAGTCCAAGATTAAATGCAAGACCGGCGGTGAGAAGACCCCGCTTCAAAAATACAAGCCGTCTTTGGTCCAGTTTCCACTTTTTCTGCAGAAGCTGCGAGAGAGCATAGTTTACACAGATACTGCTTCCCATGATCCAAAGATAACTGGGATTAAAATATCCATAAAACCAAAGAGACATCATTACCAGCTCAATCTTTGCCAGGGTATGTCTTCCGCATTTATGAAGCCCGTAATACCCCAGTAAAGTTACCGGTAAAAAAAACAGGATAAAAATATACGAGTTAAATAACATTTGTTTACTCCTTAACGGTATTTTCCATTCTCCATTATACAAAACCAGAAGTGTTTTCGCAATATTTTTTCTTTTTTTATTAACATTTTTGTAAAAAATCCGTATTGCTGCCATTTTTCAGACAAACAATACGGATCATTTTTTTACCGGTCAATCACTTCTACCGGAGTATCATCTTTTTTATCAAGATCATTTATGTATTTTTTTGTTTCTTTTACAATTACATTGGATAAAAGAAGTACCGCCACCAGGTTGGGAATTGCCATGAGCGCATTCAGAATATCCGCAACTGTCCATACCAGATTCAGTGAAACTACCGGAGCCACTGCCGCAACAATAATATAAACCACTCTGTATGGAATCAGTCCCGCTTTTCCGGCAAAATATTCCACGCACCTCTCTCCGTAATAGGCCCACCCGAGAACGGTTGAATACGCAAAGGAAATAATTCCCACAACCAGGATAAAGGGGCCCAGTACCGGAATCTGCTGAAATGCCAGAGTGGTAAGGATTCCTCCGTCCGTAATATTTGACATATCAATGGACGGATTTTTCATAATGCTGGTCACAAGGACCAGACCTGTCATCAGACAGACTACAACTGTATCCCAGAAGGTTCCTGTGCTGGATACAAGAGCCTGGCGCACCGGGTTTCTTGTCTGCGCTGCTGCGGCGGCAATAGGCGCGGAACCAAGGCCTGATTCATTGGAAAAAAGTCCTCTGGCGATTCCATACTGCATTGCCATCATGATTCCTCTTCCAACCAGTCCTCCTGCAGCAGCTCCCGGAGTAAAAGCAAGCCTGCAGATGGTTTTGATTGCCGGAATGATAAAATCAAAATTCAGTCCCAGAATGATCACACAGCCCAGAATATAAAAAGCTGCCATAAAAGGAACCAGTTTTTCACATACGTTTGCAATGGAGCGGATTCCCCCGAAAATAACCAGCGCTGTCAAAGCTGCGACTACGATTCCCACCAGCGCCGGAGCAATATGCAGATTTTCCTCACAGACAGTGGCAATGGCATTTACCTGCGTGGCGCAGCCGATTCCAAAAGAAGCGAAGCCTGCCAGAAACGCAAAGATCATTCCCAGCCACTTCATGTTCAATCCGCGTTCCAGCGCATACATGGCTCCCCCCTGCATTCTTCCGTCCTTTGTCTTCACACGATATTTCACTGCGATCAGAGATTCACTGTACTTGGTTGCTATTCCAAAAACACCGGTGATCCAACACCAGAAAACAGCACCGGGTCCCCCCAGCGCCACAGCGGTTCCCACACCGATAATATTTCCTGTGCCAATGGTAGACGCCAGCGCGGTTGTCAGAGCGCCGAACTGACTGACCTCTCCTTCTGCATCCGGATCTTTTGTCACAGACAGTCTGATTGCCTTTCCAATCTTCCTCTGTATAAATCCTGTCCGTACTGTCATAAAAATATGAGTTCCAAGAAGCAGAAGGATCATCCACCATCCCCAAACCATCTTGTCGATCTGATTGATCACATTTACTATCGTATCAAACATAAAAATCTCCTTTTTCTTTTTTAACGCCTTTCTTTTATATCTGCCCTTCCTGCTGCATCCATGCTTTCAGTGCACTGAGATTCCTTTTGGCATCTTTTTTTCCCAGTTCATATACCTCCTGAATTTTTTCCAGATCACTTTCCATCCTTCCCACGGTCAGTCTTCGGCTAGGCCGGATCACAAAAGCCTCTCCGGATTTTTCCATAGCGCGGATATCTTCCAGGGTCTGATTATATACCATATGCCTGTTCTTCAGGGCGTCCACAAATCTGGGATATCGGTGATAATAAATTTCTGCCAGTTTTACCATTTCCGGCTCTTTTACAAAACCTTCTTCTCTGGTAAGTACCACCACATTCCTTTTATACCCCATTCTCTGGAACTGGCTGACCGGAATACTGTCTGTACAGCCCCCGTCCAGAAGCTTTCTGCCTTCCCAGTCAACAATCCGTGATACATAGGGCATGGATGCCGAAGCCCTCATCACATCTACCTGGTTCAGCATATCTGTAATTCTGATATATTCTGCCTTTCCGGTTTCCAGATTGGTGCACACTGCATAAAACGCTGTATCCGATTTAAAAAAAGCTTCATAATCATAAGGATCCAGACGCTCCGGAATCTCATGATAACAGAACTGTTTTCCCACGACTTCCCCTGTGTGTACCAGACTCCACAGACTCATAAAATGTTTGTCATTCCTGTATTTTTTATAATACCGGATACTTCTTCCCTTCTGGCCTGACACAAAGGAGCAGCCATGGAGCGCCCCTGCAGAAACTCCGATCACTCCGTCGAAATGAATCTGATTTTCCAGAAACACATCCAGAACCCCTGCCGTATAAATCCCCCTCATTGCTCCGCCTTCCAAAACAAGTCCTGTTTTCATCTGACGCCTCGCCTTTCTCTTATCCAGTAATCCCTGATCCGTTCCCATGCTTCTCTGTAGCTTATATGATTTTCTGCTGCAAAAGCTGCCGCACTTTCATATTCCGGATAACATCTTCTGCTTCCGTCCGGAAGTGTGCAGATTTTTACTGTCACCACTGCCTCAGGCATGGAAAGCTTTTGAATCTCTCTTTTTAGAACTGAACGTTCCATCCGGCTTCTCCGAATACCAATGGTAGTGGTCTGTCGGAAAAGAATTTCTTCCAGAGCAAAAATGTCCTGTTCTGCACAGATCACTGACAGAATCCATGCCGGGCGGTTTTTTTTCATATAAGCCGGCATATAATACACGTCTCTGGCTCCCGCTACAAAAAGAAGATTCATTACGTTTCCAAGTTCCTCTCCGGTACAGTCGTCCACATTTGTTTCCAGTTTCCAGATCACATCCTTCTGCGCCTGATCCTCTTTTTTCTTTTCCGGAGTGATCAGCATTGCCCTTAAAATTCCCGGACATGCATATTTCCGTTTGCCTGCCCCGATTCCGGTTTTATCCACTGTGAATTTTTCCGGAAGACAGTCTGATGTTTTTATGGCTGCCACAATAGCTGCCCCGGTAGGCGTTACCAGTTCCCCCTCAATGTCCGTGATCTTTAAAGTAAGCCGGTTCTGCTGCACAATATTCACAACTGCAGGCACCGGCACCGGAAGTGTTCCGTGCTGACAGCGTACAAAGCCTGTTCCCTCACAGAGCTTTGGCACGATCACTTCCGTAATGTCCAGATCATCCAGGCACACTGCTGCCGCTGCAATATCCACTATGGAATCCACTGCTCCTACCTCATGAAAATGCACCTGTTCCTCTGATACTCCGTGAGCTTTTGCCTCTGCCTTTGCCAGAATCTGGAAAATATGAAGCGCAGTCTCCTTTGCCCGGTCTGTCATCTCTGAATTCAGAAGAATCTGGCGGATTTCTTTCATTCCTCTGTGTTCATGAATATGCGCATGGTCATGTCCTGATTCCCCGGTATGGAAACCTCTGTGCCCGTGGGCTGGTTTTTCTGTGTGCAAATCTTCCTTTCCACGATCCGATACTTCTGTATAAAAAGGTTCCTCCTCATGACCCGGTCCCTCTGTGTGAGCATGTCCCTTTTCACGGGCTGTTACTTCTGTGCAAAAATGTCCGTTGGCTGTCTCTGTACAGTCATGTACATGTGTATGTTCTTCTGTATGGACATGATGCGCCTGCTCTATACTGTGGCCATGAAGATATTCCATATCATGGTCATGATTCTCATGATTTTTATCCAATATCACAGAAAAATCACAGGCATCCAGCCCGGACTTTTTTACCCGGGTGATCTCTGTACGAAATCCGTCAGCCCGGATACTGGAAAGCGCTTTTTCCAGCACCTTCTGATCTGCTCCCAGGTCAAGAAGCGCTGCAACCGTCATATCCCCGCTGATTCCGGAATAACATTCCAGATATAATGTCCTTCCCATAAATCTCTCCTTTATTTTTCTCTGATACCAAGTCTGTTGATCTGCGTTGCTATATAGCCAGCCCCATAGCCATTATCAATATTGACCACTGCAATTCCATTGGCGCAGGAATTGATCATTGTCAGAAGGGCTGAAAGTCCATGCATACTTGCTCCGTAGCCTACAGAAGTAGGAACTGCGATCACCGGTTTATCTACCAGTCCTCCCAGCACGCTGGCAAGGGCGCCTTCCATACCGGCAACAGCAATCACACAGTTTGCCTCCTGGATCACATCAAGTCTGGAAAAAAGTCTGTGGATCCCGCTGACTCCTACATCATAGATCCTTTCTACTTCTGAGCCAAAATATTCTGCAGTCTGGGCAGCTTCTTCAGCCACCGGAATATCAGCGGTTCCGGCAGTACATACTGCAATCTTTCCCACGTGTTCCCTTTTTTCTTTTTCTATCTTGATGATATGTGAGATTTCATCATATTCCGTCTGAGGAAACAGTTCCTTTACCAGTTCATACTGATGCCTGGATGCTCTTGTTCCAAAAACCTCACCGTTTTCCTCATACAGCTTTTTAAATATTTGCGTAAAATGAACGTCTGCCTTTCCGCTGCAGAAAATCACCTCCGGAAATCCGCTTCGAATCTCTCTGTGAGAATCCAGCTTCGCATAATCCATTTCCTCAAAAGGCTGCTTTCGAAAATAATGCTCTGCCTCCTCCAGCGTAATCTCATTTTGTTTAAATTTTGTCAGTACCTCTCTTGCTTCCATTTTTATCTCACCTTAACTCCCGCTTTATCCCTGTCAGTTTCTGTAAATCCCGTCTTTTAAAAAGCCTGTTTCTGAATAAACAGTGCCTGATTTTGCTGCAAAATAAAAACAGGAAAGCCGCCCGGCTTGTGCCACGCACCTACTTCCGGCATTCTCCCTGTTATCTTCGTTTCCCGAATAACTCCGGCTTCACCCCGGTACAGTATTACAGAAATAACTATAGCATATTTCCCTTCCAAATTAAATAGTTTTTTATATTCCTCAGACTGTTGTTTCCGCAGGCAAAAGGCAGCGCAGACAGCAACTTATTTCTTGACAGTTTACCTGAAATATGCTATCTTTCTCATTAATAAACAGAAAGGATGTGAATTTTGCGTGGAAGACAATTCCGATGAAAATCATACTACAAATATTACGGATTCCCGCATTGTCATTATGTATATATAGAGGTATAGCTTGTGAGCATGCTTACAGGCTATGCCTTTTTGTCATTTTATACTGCCTGCAGGCAGATTTACTTATTAACTTACAGAAGGGAATTAAAATTTAATCATGATAGGATCTGTTATACTCATTATTGTTTTTACATTTTTGAATGCAGTTTTCGCCAGCGCGGAAATCGCCGTTATCTCCATGAATGAAGCCAAACTCAGGCATCTGGTAGATGACGGCAACAAACGGGCAAAAAAGCTTTCTCTCCTTACAGAACAGCCGGCCCGGTTTCTTGCCACCATTCAGGTTGCCATAACTCTGTCCGGATTTCTCAACAGTGCGTTTGCATCTGACAACTTTGCAGGTGTGATCGTAGATGCCCTGATCTCTGTGGGTGTTCCGGTTCCCAGAGCAACCCTGAACTCTATTGCGGTTATTATCATTACCATTGTTCTTTCCTATATCAGCATTGTATTCGGCGAACTGGTACCGAAACGGATTGCCATGAAAAACTCCGAGGCTCTTTCCCTTGGACTTGCCCCTACCCTTTATGGAGTCTCCAAGGTCTTTTCGCCTCTGGTGTCTCTGCTGACAGGATCTACCAACCTGATCCTGAAGCTTATGGGCATCAATCCTGCCGAAGATGACGAACAGGTAACAAAGGAAGAAATCCAGATGATGCTTATGGAGGGAAATGCCCAGGGTGTCATTGATACACAGGAAAACGAATTTATCCAGAATATTTTTGATTTTCATGATATTACTGCGGAACAGGTCTGCACACACCGTACGGATGTAATTGTCCTGGACACAGAGGATTCTCTTGATGAATGGAAAAATATCATTTATCAGAATCGCCACAGCTACTATCCGGTCTGTCAGGAAACCAAAGAAAATATCATCGGTATCCTGGATACCAAAGCCTATTTCTGTCTGGATGAACGCACCAGAGAAAACATTCTGACAAAAGCCGTAAAGCCTGCTTATTTCATTCCGGAAAGCATGAAAGCAGCAAAGCTTTTTGATCACATGAAGCAGTCCCGGAATTACTTTGCAGTTCTTCTTGATGAATATGGCGAAATGTCCGGTATCGCTACTCTCCACGACCTGATTGAAGAGCTGGTAGGCGATATTTATGAAGAAAACGAGGAGAATCCGGAAAAAATACAGCAGATTTCTCCAAATTCATGGCTGGTCCGGGGTGATGTGGAGATGGATGATGTGGCTGATACCCTCCACCTTACTCTTCCGGAGGGAGACTATGACACCTTTAATGGTTTTATCTACAGTATTATTGACAGTATTCCGGAGGACGGCAGCCAGTTTACCTGTGAAAGCAACGGCATGATCATCCATGTAAAATCCGTTGCCAAGCATAAAATCGCAGAGGCTGTTGTAGAACTGCCGGAAACTAAAAAAGAATCAGATGAGGAAAATTAAATAATTGATGATGGAAAAAAGGGATGTGAAAAAACTCAATCGAGTTTTTTCACATCCCCTTTTCTTACATCTGAAAATCGAATGCCTCAAATCCCAGCTCCCCTATAGAGACTTGCGTTTTCTCCATCAGTAGTTCATGACAAAGAATTAATGTCGCATTAAGACTCAGGTCTCCGGCCTCTGACAGTTCGTTGGGTATATCGTTTCCCTTATTGTCGTAAAATGCAAGGTTATCATCAGAACGATATCCATTTGCGTAACAGCTGGTGCGTATGTCAACTGTCATACCATAGGACTGTATTCTGCATTTAACAGCAGCGGCAGAAGATTTCAAACAGTTTACCAAAACATCTGTTGTTATTTTAGTTTTTACAGAAGGGTCCGAAATAATTGTTCTCAAATTAATCTGATCTGTCTTTTTCATATAACGTACAATTGTATATATTCCATCATAATACACCTGTATATATTTATTTCCAGATCCATCCAATCTCCCATATTTATTTACATAATTAATAACCGTTTTATAATCTTGAGACATCTTACTTGGCTTTGCCGGTTTATTCTTTACCGTAACATCACAGGTAAATTTCTTTCCGCCCAGAACGCCTGTAATCCGTGCTTTTCCGGGTTTCTTTGCCAGAATTCTTCCGTTGCTGTATACGCCGGCGATCTTATAATTATTGGTTGACCATACTGGTTTCAGCTTTGTTCCATTGATCTTCAGATCATAAGTATCTCCTACGTAAAGATTTTTGCGGTATACGTTGATCTTCAGATAATTCAGGCCTGCAATGGTCTTTACACCTTTTTTCACATAGCTGCCCCAGATCACATTCTTTCCGGATCTTCGGTACGCACGAACCGTATAAGTATACTCATTTCCGGAAATAACGCTGAGGTCTGTATAAGCAGTTGCTTTGGCTGACACATTCCTGATTGTCTGCCACTTACCGCCATTTGTCCTCCTGTAAATTCTGTAGCCATGTATTCCTTTTACGGGTTTCCATTTCAGAACAATTTTGGTCTTTCCGTAAGGAGTAGCTGACACCAGGGACGGGGTCGGTACGCTTACAGCTGCCTGCACTTCTTTTGCTGCCGGAAGTCCTGTTACTGCTGTGGGCACTGTACAGGCAAGCATGATGCCGGCCATCATACAGCATAAAATTTTTTTCAGTTTTCCCATACTCTTTTCCTCCATATTTTTAGTAAATTCAAAACTCTGATTGATCAAAACAGAATTTTCTTTACTTTTATAATACTATATCATGTTTTTACAGTATTTTTCAAGGAAACGTCCAAGTAAGAAACAACATATTTTTATTCTTATTTTTGTGCAGTTTTTCTCGTTATTTTTTCAGAAATCTGGTATACTTGATACATCAAATTTTTTATTGGAGGATATATCATGATTCGTACACTGGAAAACGATCAGCTTCGGGTACAGATCAATGATCTTGGCGCTGAGCTGACTGAAATCTATGACAAAACAAATGACCGTCAGGTACTCTGGAATGCAGATCCTTCTTACTGGAACCGCCATGCCCCTGTCCTGTTCCCAAATGTGGGCCGCTATTATGAAAATAAATGTCTTATTAACGGAAACACCTACCACTGCGGACAGCATGGATTTGCCCGTGATATGGAATTTACCTGTACAGAGTCCTCACAGACCTCTGTCACCCATCTTGTGACCTCTTCTGATTCAACCAGGGAAACTTATCCTTTTGATTTCCGTCTTCTTATCACCCATGAGCTTTCCGGAAGAGATCTGACTGTACGCTGGACCGTGATCAATGAGGATTCTCAGACCATGTACTTTACTATCGGAGGACATCCTGCCTTTAATGTGCCTGCGGTTCCGGGTACTTCCCAGGATCAGTATTATCTTACTTTTAACCATGAATCAGAGCTTACCTGCAGTCTCCTGGATCTTTCCCACGGAACTGTATTTGAGGGAAAAACCTATCCGCTTGCTCTGGAACACGGACGCTGTCATATCAAAAGAGAGCTTTTTGACAACGATACTCTGGTATTTGACAACGGGCAGGTAACCCGGGCAGGAATCGCCTTTCCGGACGGAACTCCTTATGTGGAAATCACCTGTAAGGGATTTCCGAACTTTGGTATCTGGAGCGCGCCGGATTCTCTCTTCGTCTGCCTGGAACCCTGGATGGGACGCTGCGACAACACCGGCTTTGCCGATGAGCTTTCTTCCAAGCAGGACATCAACACCCTGGCTGCCGGAGAGACCTTCAAACAGTTTTATACCATATCTTTGAAATAGAAAAAGCCTTCTGTATCCGATTTTTGTTCCGTGTAAGCTTTATGTTTTTATATACTTGAATCACTAATACTTCTTTAAATAATACAAAAAACTTCCGGGGAAGGGGCAGATTTGACTCCCATGCGCCAAATCTGCTCCTGTTTGGAACTATCTATTTCCCGACAGCCCCTTTCCCGGAGTTTTTCTGTACAGAAACGCGCTGTTTCTGATTTTATATTCTGCTTTTACAGTTCCTGTATTTTCCCGGCAGCCCCGGAGCTCATCCGGCTTTTAACAGACTTTCTCCATCATTTGATCCTGCTCATTTTTTCATAAATTCCTGACAGGCTGGGATATATCTGCTGATATACCTCCTCATAAAGTTTCCGGTATACTGCATGCTGCCGCCGGTTTGGTTTAAATACATCTTTTTTATGAACCATACACCTCAATGCTTCTCTGTAATCCTCAAACACGCCCAGCGTCACAAATGCAGAAATCGCACTGCCGATCCCCGACACTTCATAAGTCTGAGTTCTTACTACCGGCAAACCGAACATGTCTGCAGTGATCTGACAGATTTCACTGCTCTGAGCGCCTCCGCCGCCTACGCGAATCTCTTCAAAACGAAATCCTCCTTTTTTCTCCATATGACGCATTCCATCCATCAGGGCAAAATTGATTCCTTCTATGATTGCCCGGTAAAGATGGATTCTGGTATGAACATCCGACAGACCTATTACGGAACCTTTTGCCTCAGGCATGGTAAGGTTTGGTGTAAAATACGGCTGGAGCAAAAGCCCGTCGCAGCCTGCAGGAATCTCTTTCAGACGTCTGTTCAGAAGTTCCTCCGGCTGAATATCTGACTCCAGTGCTTCCATAACTTCTTTCTGGGCAAACTCTTTTTTAAACCAGGAAATCAGCCAGTATCCTCTGAAGATTTCTATTTCCGGAGTATAATGCCCGGGAAGGATAGAATCATAGGGCGGTATAAACGTTTCCGGTTCCAGATAATCAGAAGTGGTAAACGTAACAGTAGCTGTGGTTCCAAAGCTGAAAGCCGCCCTTTTTTTATTGACACAGCCAAGACCCAGAATTTCGCAGGCCTTGTCTGTACCAGTAGCGATCAGCTTCAGATTCTTATTCAGTCCCAGATCTTCTGCAGCAGTCTCTGTAAGAGAGCCGATATAATCGCCGGGATCCACCAGCTCGCACATCATTTCATTCGGAATATCAAAAACCGGTCGAACCAGATCATTTTTCTTTTTCCAACAACGGTTTTTAAAATCATAAGGAACATATCCCACGATGGACGCTGTAGAATCCGCCAGCCTTCCGGTAAGCCTGTAATTCAGATATGCACTCAGAAGAACATATTTCTTTGTTTTTGCCCAGATATCAGGTTCGTTTTCCCGAATCCAGTTACAATGAGATTTCTGGTATTGGAGATTTAAGGTTTTTGTCATTCCCACTGCTTTTACCGCTGCAGAAATCCATGGCTTCAGCGCAGGCGTCCCTGAAGCTCTTCTCTGATCCAGCCATAAAATTGCAGGGCGCAAAGGCTCCCCGTCCCGTCCAAGACAGACACTGGTACAACGGATCGTTGTAAGAGTTACTGCCCGGATCTGAGCAAAAATATCCGGAAAGCTCTCCCGAAGCTGTCTGGAAACACGGCACAGATTCTGGTAATAAAAATCAGGATCCTGTTCTGCCCATCCGGATTTTCTTGAAACATAAGCCGGATGATGGCCCTTCTGGGCTTTTGCCAGTATTTTCCCTTCCGAGGAAACAAGAAGAGCTCTTGTACTCTGGGTTCCAATATCAAAAACAAGGACAACTGATGTTTTTTTCACAGGTACTCCCTCCCTATGCAGATCAGCGTGTAATCCCTTCTTTCAGGTATTTCTTTTTATCCTCATCCAGATCCAGTCCAAGAGTACCGCCCGGATTCATCAGATAGTCTTTATCAAAATAATCCTTCAGAACCTTAAACACACCGTACTCTGTATGTCCCAGGCTTCCCTCAAGCCACGGCGCAAACATTTTTCCGATTCCATGGTGGTGGCTGATCGCTGCCCCGGACTTCTGAATGGCATCAAGAATCGTTGTATGATATGCCCGGAATTTATCCGCTCCGCTCATCCTTGTAATAAAAATAAAATACAGGTTTGCCCCCTGTGGATAACAGTGGGACATGTGAGTTGTCACAATGGTATTTGGAAGCTTATGGCAGACTTTTCTCACTTCCCTGTGTACCTTTGCCATATTTGACCAGTTTACCGTACATTCCAGTGTATCTGTAACAATACCAAAATCCATCATGGTATCTCTCAGATACGGATCATTAAACCGACCTTTTTCCCAGCTTTTTGTAACGTAGGAGGTAAGGCTCATTGCTTTATATTTATGAGCAATCCTTCTGATATTTGCAGCCACATTTTTGGAATAGCCCTTTCCGCCGTCTGTAAATCCAAGAAACAGACAGCGCTCCATATCCCGAAAGCCTCTGATATCCAGAAGTTTCCAAAGCGGCGTCTCATCCACATTATACAGTCTCAGCATAAGGTTTGTTTCCTCCGGGTCTGACAGACGGAATACAGAAGAAAATCCGGCCTCACACTGCATCATCTCTCTGGCTGCCGCCATGGCGACCTTCCAGTTTTTAAAAATATAGGAGAAACGTTTTCTGTTTTCCGGCATGTAGCGGAATACCTTTAAGGTCACCTCTGTCAGAACACCAAAAGCCCCCTCGCTTCCCATCATGATCTGGTTCAGATTCGGACCGGTAGCTTCTCTGGGATAGTGACTGGTCTGTATGTTGCCAATAGGGGTAGCATATTTTTGTGACAGCACAATATCTGTAATACAGCCATAGTAAGTACTGTTCTGGCCGGCTCCTCTTGTGACAACCCATCCGCCTACACTGCTGTACTCAAAGGACTGTGGAAAGTGCCCGCAGGTATAGGCGCGTCTGGCTCCAAAAACAGTCTGAGCGTTATTCAATATTTTTTCAAGTTTTGGCCCTGACATTCCAGCCTGAACAGTAATTGTCTGATCTGTTTCATTAAAAGAAACAACCTCATTAAAACGCAGACGCATATCCAGAGAGATTCCGCCGTTTACCGGCTCCACACCCATGGTTACGCTGCTTCCGCCTCCGTAAACATAAAGAGGGATTTTTTCTTTGGTACAATAAGCCACAATAGCCTCTACCTCTTCTGTTTTTGCCGGATAAACCACTGCATCAGGAAGTGAATCCAGACGTTTTTCTCTCAGACGCATGGCGTCATAAGCTGTTTTTCCATAGGCTACAGACACCCTCGCATAATCGTCTGTACGCACATACTTCTCACCGACGATCTCTTTCAGAGCATCTATATGCTTCTGCTCCAGACGTACCGGACAATTTGTAAGTTCTATCTTTTCCATTCCGATGCTTCCGTCATAATGTCGGAAATCGTCATCTGTCATCTTAAATTTTTCTTTCATCATTTTGTAAAGAGATTCTTTTGGATATTTTACAAAATCCGGATCTCCCCATCTGAATACAGAACGCCAGCTGTCTGTAGGCGCTGCTTCCTTCACCCATTTCGGCTCAAATCCTTTATATGGCTTACTCATAATTTTCTCCTTCCTGCGCGCGGTTTCTGCGCATACAGGTACTCTCCTGAGAGGTTTCTCCTTCCTGCCCACGGTTTCTGCGCATACAGGTACTCTCCTGAGAGGTTCCTCCTTCCTGCCCGCAGTCTTTGTGCATACAGGTATTCTCCTTATTATTTTCCTCCAGATACTCCTTCAGAACACTGCTGGTAACGATCACATCCGCATGAAGGCCAAGTACGTCAGGAATAAGAACATCGCCCCTTCCCATTGGTTTTCTGACCGTCATATGATTGATTTCTTCCATAATCTGAAAAATTTTATCTTTTGGTATCTCCCGGGATACACGAACCGGAATCACCGGAACTGAATCCCAGGCAGTTTTTACCGTAGTAGAAAAAGTTCTTTTTGGACAGGTCATTTCACTTTCCGCAAATTGCTGCCCTCTTTTACATTTATTTCCAGTTACCTTCCACTGCCCATTTTCCAACTCTGCCTGCATACGGCAGCTGTTAGGGCAGGTAATACAAACAAGTTCCTTCATGACTGCACCTCCCCAAGCTGAAAAACAAGGGACGTTCCGACTATGTCTGCTTTTGACAGATCAATGACAACCCGCTCCATTTCCGGAGGCCTTACTGCCTGATATTTTTTCTCAAAAACTGTTTTTCCTGCTGAAACCGCTGTAAGCATACTTTCTCCCATAGTCCTTCTGCATCGGAAATAAAAAACAAGCTTTTTGTCCAGATCGCTTTTCCGGATCTTCTGGGGAACCACATAAGCAAGCCCTCCTTCTGTCTCCACGGAAACCCAGTTTTCCGCTGTTCTGTCAGCCTCTCCTTTCAGTTCTCTGGAATATCTGGCCGCGGAAGTTCCTGCCAGTTCTCCGCTTTCTGACACATAATCTACAAGATCATTGACATGAAAAGCATTCCCACAGGAAAATACTCCCGGCACATCCGTCATGGCCCATGAATCACAGACAGGGCCTTTTGTCCGGGGATCCATAGTAACCCGGAGACTTTCTGCCATTTCATTTTCCGGAATCAGTCCAACCGATAAAATCAGAGTATCACAGTCAATTCGCTTTTCTGTTCCCGGAACAGGCTGCATCTGTTCATCCACTTTGGCAATTTCCACACCTGTCAGCCGGTCATCCCCAAATATTTTTGTGACTGTTTCCGATAAATGAAGAGGAATATCAAAATCCTCCAGGCACTGGATCATGTTTCTGGTAAGTCCGGAAGGCTCCGGCTTCACCTCATAAACACCGAGAACATCTGCCCCTTCCAGTTTCAGCCTTCTTGCCATGATAAGGCCGATATCACCGCTTCCCAGAATCACACATCTTCGGGCAGGCATCACCCCCTGCAGATTGGTAAAATGCTGCGCTGTCCCTGCCGTATAAACTCCGGCCGGTCTTGTTCCGTGAATGGAAACCTGTTTTGCTGTACGCTCACGGCAGCCTGTAGCCAGAATCAGCGTTCTGGATGCCAGCATTTCCACTCCATTTCTGCTGACTGTCCACACCTGAAAATCCTGATCTGATTTCCGGATCTTTGTAACAAACGTCCACAGCTTCGCAGGAATTTCCAGACTGTGAAATTCCTCAATAAACCGTTCTGCATACTCCGGTCCGGACAGCTTTTCCTTGAAACGCTGCAAACCGAAGCCATCATGAATACATTGTTTCAGAATACCTCCCAGCCGTCCTTCTCTTTCGATCAGAAGAACCTGTGCCCCTTCTTTTTTTGCGGCTATTGCAGCCGCAAGTCCTGCCGGGCCTCCGCCGATAACGATCACATCATAAATCATTTTCCGTCACCTGCCTTTGTTTTCCCGAATAAAAGATAACTGTCACCGCCGCTTTTTTTCACTTTCTCCAATGGCTGGCCTGTGACCTCACTGATGATTTCCGCCACAAGAGGCATACAGAAACCGCCCTGACAGCGTCCCATTCCCGGACGTACCCTCTTTTTTACTCCATCAACAGTATATACAGGAAGAGGCGAACACAGCGCATCCACAATCTCCCCCTTGCTGATTTCCTCACAGCGGCATATCATCACCCCGTAATCCGGTCGTTTCTGAATCAGTTTATTTCTCTGTTCCGGAGACATTTCACGGAGTCTCGGAACACCTTTTCTGTAAGGGTTATAGCTCTCATTTTTCTTTACCGGATGTGAAACTGATACCATTTTTGCCGCCATTTTCGCCACATCTTTTGCAACTGCCGGAGCAGTGGTAAGCCCCGGCGACTGAATTCCTGCACAGTGGATCAGATTCTTTGTTTTTCTGCCCCGCTCAATTACAAAATCCTCCTCGAAAGTAGGAGCTCTTACCCCAGTGAAATATGTAATGATATCTCTCTGGGACAGTTCTTTAACAGTACCCTGCTGCTTTTTAAAATTATTCTCAATGCTGGATGCCTGGGTTGCAAAATTTTCCTTTTCATAAGTTTCCACTGCATCCGGACCGACCAGAAGATTATCATGAGCCGTATGGACAATCCCTCCGCCTTTTGTATGACCGGAAGTTTTTTTAAGAGTTTTCCAGGAGGCGATCCCGCCCATAAGTTTTCCGGCCTTTTTATCCAGAATGGCATTGGTTCCCCGCCTGGGGTGAATAGAATAAAATCTGTCCCCTGCCATTTCAGCCACATCTTCTGCAAAAACTCCGGCAGCATTGATTACGATCTCCGGATAGATCCGTCCTCTGTTGGTAAGCACACTTCTGATTTTTCCGCCTTTTACATCCATAGACAAAACCGCTGTATTCAAAGCCACCTCCGCCCCGTTCTGCACAGCGTTTTCTGCATAGGCAATGGTAAGACCATAGGGGCAGACGCTTCCTGCCATACTGTTATAAATTGCAAATTTCATATCCGGATTCAGATGGGGCTCCCGCTTTCTGAGAGTTTTTCCTGAAATCACCCGTGTATCGGAAACACCGCACATGTATTTTCTCTGACATGCATAAAGATATGCGGGAAGCAGCTCGCTCCAGTGCATCATACCCACATACTGACCGCATCTTTTAAAAGGTACGTCCAGCTCTTTGCAGATTTTTCCATACATCCGGTTTCCGGCAATCACGTAATGCTGTTTCAGAGTTCCTTTTCCAAGATCGATCCCCGGATGAACTTCTCCGTCATTGCGACCGGAAGCATGCATGGCAACATCACTTTCTTTTTCTGCCAGAAGTACATCCAGTTTCCATTTCATCAGTTCTCTGGCAATACTGGCGCCTGAAATTCCGCCGCCGATCACCAGAACATCCGGTTTTCTGCCTTCCAGGGCCTGATCCTGAATATGGGGAAGTTTCATTTTGGGAAGCTCTGTATTTTCCAGCTTCAGATTATTGATTACATGATATCTTCGCCTTTTATCCACGCATAAAGAGCAGGCTCCTACAATATCCTCCCATTTTTTCAGAGTTCCGGACAGAACTATATTTCCATCCTTCTCAGTTACCCGGATACTGTTTCCGTAGATGCTCCGTACCTTTTTTTGAAGCTTCTGACAATCCACTCATATCCCTTCTTTCACAAGTCGGTTGTATGTACGACTTTTTCTTTTATAGTATCACATTTTTATGCAAAGTCAACAAAAACATGATACATTTAATCACTTTAATATAAAATATATCCACATTTTTTTCATAAAACAATGCTCTGAATCCGCATCCGGAACATTCTTTTTCCTTTAATGTTTATGGACAAAACACCCAAAACACGTTACAATAAATGAACAGTAATCAACTATTTTCAGGAGGTAACTTAATGGCCGCACCCAGAAAAGAAGATATCCGCAGTCTGATCGTCAGTACCGCCGAAAAACTTCTGGAAGAAAAACCCTTTTCTGAGATTTCTCTTTCTCAGCTTGCATCTGAAGCAGGAATATCCAAGGGAACTCTCTACTATCATTTTAAAAACAAAAATGAACTGTTATTTGCGATCACAGACAAATATCTGGACGAGCAGTGGACAGAGCTTTGTCAGTGGACAGACAATGCAGATAAAGATACTTCCCTTCACCGTCTTGTCCGTTATGTTCTGGAACGCGACGTAGCCGGTGTCAAACTCCGCCTGCCTCTTTTTTATGATGCTATGATCGGCAATGAGGAAATAAGGACTCATCTGATACGCCGCTATCAGTGTTTCGCTTCTCTGATCGCCAAAAAAATTTCAGAGCGTACAGACAAGGTTTCAGGCGAATATTTTTCCTGGCTTCTTCTCCTTCTTTCTGACGGTCTTTCCATGCATCAAACAATACAGAACGATCACCTTGATACAGAAAAATTTATCAGTCAGACCGCCGCTTATATTGAACAGTTCTTTCCGAAAAAATAAAAAGAGCGCTGATCACATTTTTCCTGTAAGCCTCAATGGTCTGAGTTCAGTTTCGCCCATTGAGGAACCGGTATATGTGAAGCGCTCTTTTCTTTTAACAATATTTCCTGTACAGCAGCAGTTCCATATAAAACCTTTGTTTTCTTATTCCATCCTCAGCCTCTCAACAATGCTCTGTTTTTCCAGGTTTCTGAAGCAGCAACAGGGAATCAGAACTGCAAAGATCAAAAGCAGAGGCGTGCAGATAAGTAAAGGCAGAAGGGTACTTGAGTTTCCGTAGTTTTATCCACAGCCCTCCTATTTTACGTGCTTTGTTAT